>OEIV010000023.1_pt1 | contig 90301 bp, 83 predicted proteins | sample 1539231 | NCBI WGS metagenome assembly OEIV01 (sample SAMN03794762, study PRJEB22550) | activated sludge metagenome | feature: wastewater treatment plant; material: activated sludge; isolation source: Wastewater treatment plant of a petroleum refinery complex | place: Argentina: Buenos Aires ...
CGGCCTCGGCGCCGAGCGGGCCCCCCCCCCGGCGGCCGGGGGCGGGGGCCGCGCCGTGCCCGCCCCGGGGAGGGAGCGCAAAGAGAGGCCGGGAACCCGCCACAACGGCGCTCACCACCATGAATACCAATGCCACCACATCGCGCATTGCGCCTAACCCCGTCGGCACAGCCGAATCACCCATGCGGCAGACTACAGACTATGACCCTGCTTGGGAATCAGGAGAGACTTCCCCAATGCACAGGGCCGGCCCCATGCGGGACCGGCCCTGATTTGCCATCACCCGAAGAGCTTACGATACCGACTTCAGCACCTTGGGCATGATGTGGGTGAAGATCTCATCGATCTGGTTCTCGCTGATGATGAGGGGCGGCGACATGGCGATGCTGTCGCCCATGATGCGCATCATGAAGCCGTAATCATGGAAGGCATTCTCCATGGCCTGATAGGTGCGCAGGCCGGGCTTGCCATCCATGGGCTTGAGGTCGATGCCCGCCACCAGACCGATGGTGCGGATGTCCTCCACCAGCGGGTGGCCCTGCAGCGTCATGGCGGCATCGGCCCAGACCGATTCCAGCTTGGCGGCGCGCTCGAAGAGCTTCTCGTCGCGGTAGACATCGAGGGTCGCCAGACCCGCCGCCGCCGCCACCGGATGACCGGAGTAGGTATAGCCATGGAAGAGTTCATGGACGTGGTCCGGGCCCTGCATGAAGGCATCATAAATGCCCTGACGCACCACCACGCCGCCCATGGGGATGGTGCCGTTGGTGACGCCCTTGGCGAAGGTGATGATATCCGGCACGACGCCGAAGCGCTCTGCCGAGAAGGCGGCCCCGAGGCGGCCGAAGCCGGTGATGACCTCGTCGAAGATCAAGAGGATGCCGTGCCTGGTGCAGAGTTCGCGGAGCCGCTTCAGATAGCCCTTGGGCGGCGGCAGGGCACCGGTTGACCCCGCCATGGGTTCAACGATGACGGCGGCGATGGTGGAGGCGTCGTGCAGGGTCACCAGCCGTTCGAGATCGTCGGCCAGGTGGGCGCCCCATTCCGGCTCGCCCCTGGAGAAGGCCTGCTCGGCCCGGTTATAGGTGTGGGGCAGATGGTCCACGCCGGCGAGATAGGCGCCGAACATCTTGCGGTTGGCGGTCATGCCGCCCACCGAGGTGCCGCCGAAATTGACGCCGTGATAGCCGCGCTCGCGCCCGATGAGGCGGGTGCGGCCGCCGTTGCCGGTGAGGCGCTGATAGGCGAGCGCGATCTTCAGCGCCGTGTCAGCCGCCTCCGAGCCGGAGTTGCAGAAGAAGACGTGATTGAGGTCGCCCGGCGCCAGCATGGCAATGCGCGAGGCAAGCTGGAAGACCTTGGGATGGCCATATTGGAAGGTGGGCGCGAAGTCCAGTTCGGCCACCGAGTCCTGAATGGCGGTGACGATGTGATCGCGGCAGTGGCCGGCGTTGACGCACCACAGGCCGGCGGCGGCGTCCATGACCGGCTTGCCCTCGAGGTCGTAGTAATACATGTCCTTGGCGCGGGAAATCATGCGCGGGCGGCGCTTGAAGGCGCGGTTGGGGGTGAAGCCCATCCAGAACTGTTCGAGATTGTTGGGCGAGGCGTCCCAGGCGCCCGTGGTCTTCTTCGGCTTGTCCATGCGTCAGGTCTCCGGTGGGTGGTAGGTTTGCATGTAGCAGAGGGGGCGGCCAGGCAACATACCCAGACTCGGGCGAAGCCTTGCGCCAGTTGATTTTGCGGGGGCAGAGGGTGATTGGCCGCAAAGCCACCACAATGGCATCGCAGCATCACGGGCGATCACAGAAGCGGGAGAGACCCATGCCGTCGCTTGCCAATATCATTGCCGGGGGACTGATCGGGTTGGGCGTGGCCTCGGGCGGCTTTCTGGCGGGCGAGGGTCTGGTCAAGAGCCGCCTCGGCTTTCGCACCGTGACGGTGAAGGGTCTGGCCGAGCGCGAGGTCAAGGCCGATCTCGGTTTCTGGCCGGTGCGCTTTGTGGCCACCGGGGCCAGCCTGGAGGAATCGCGGGCCCGGCTTGAAACCTCGGAAACGGCGGTGAAGGGCTTCCTCGCCGCCCAGGGTTTCGATGCCCAGAGCTTCCAGGTGCAGAACATTCAGGTGGAGGACCGGGCGGCGGGCTACAACAGCGGCGGGGTGCCGCCGGAGAGCCGCTTCGTCCTGACCGAGGACCTGCTGGTGAAATCAACCGAGGTGGACAAGCTGGCCTCGGCCTCGCGCATGGTGGGCGATCTCCTGAAGGCGGGCGTGGTGTTTTCGGCCGATGCCTATAACGCCGGGCCGTCCTTCATCTTCACCCGGGTCAATGACCTCAAGGGCGAGATGCTGACCGAGGCCACGGGCCGGGCCAAGGAGGCGGCGCAGAAATTCGCCGCCGAGTCCGGGGCCCGGGTGGGCGACATCCAGAACGCCAATCAGGGCCTGATCGAGATCAAGCCGGCGGTGGAGATTCCCAACGACCGGCCGGAAAAGCAGATCATGAAGACGGTGCGCGTGGTCACCACCATCACCTATTTCCTGAACGACTGAGTTCAGTCCTGCCCGCCGTCGATGGCCGCGCGCACGCTGTCGCGGATGTCGAGCAGGATGGCGTCAGCCATGGCGGCATTGCCCTCGGCGGTGGGGTGCATGGCGCCCGCCGTCTCGCTGAAGGATGAGGCGGAGGCCTGATCGTCCACCTGGCCGCCCCTGGTCATGACCTTCTCGTTCACCGTCATATAGGCGTCGTTCATGGTGCGCACCCAGCGCTGGCGCAGGGCATAGGGCCAGTTCTCGGTGGAAGGATTATAGGGCCGCCAGTCGCGCGCCTTGCCGGAGAGCGAGGTTTCACAGGTGGCGGTGGCGCGGGCCGCCTTGCCCATGCAGGGGATCATCAGCGTTTCCGCCGGATCATCGGCATATTGCTTGTTCTGGGCGCAGAAGCCGTGGCCCTGGAAGGGCTTGCCGGTGTAGGCGCGGGCCGCAAAGGTCCAGCCGTGGTCGCCCGCCAGTTCGCCCATGCGCTGGTGCAGGTTGGCCAGTTGCTCGTGCGCGGCCTGCAGGCGCGGGCCCGTGATGGCAAGCCAGGAGGAAAAGACATCGAGCGACTGGTTGGCGGGATAGAGGTCCTCGTCGCCACCCTCCTGGCGCGGGGCGGCACAGATGTTGCCGGTCTCGTCCACCAGAATGTCGGGATAGGCGGTGAGAATCACGCGCGAGGGATCAAAGGTGTTGTCGGCCCCCTGCAGGGGCACGCCCACCTCCAGCGCCCTGGCCAGGCGGGCATAGGCCCCGGGCAGGATGTTCTTCATGTTGGCGGCAAATTTCCTGGGCGAGACGGTGGCACCAAGATAGGCGGCGATGGTGACCGAGGTGGTATCGCGCAGGGTGACCCAGGCGACCAGGTTGGAAAAGCCGATGTCGTTGCCGCCCACGGACAGAAAGACGAAATCCACGGTGCGGCGGAAATTGCCGCCGGGGCAGGTCCAGAAACCCTTCTTCTGCCTGGGCTTGTCGCGGCACAAGTCCTTCAGCAGGCGGTAGATCTCGGCGTCGCGCTTGCCGCCGGAGAGCGAGGCCGAGGCCGCAACCCCCGCCGGCGCATTGGGCGTGGCCATGCGGGTCACATAGGTTTGCGGACCGAGGATGCCTTCATCCACCGCGGCCCCCGAGCAGGCATAGCCCAGGAAGGTAACGGCGCTTTGCGGATTCTCGATCGCGATCTGCAAGGCGGCGCGCAACTGGTGGCCATAGAGCGAGCGGTGGCAATCCTCATCGAGCCAGCGGGCCGAGCCCGTGGCATCGTTGACGGCGCGGGCCGGATAGAGATTGCGGCTGCGGCGCGCGTCCGAGAAGGCCACGGGGCGGTCGGGGTTGCCCTCGCCCGAGGCGAAGCTGTCGCCCAGCCCGACGATGAGCAGGTCCTTCACCCTGGCCTCGGTGGTGACGGGCGCCTCGCCCGGCACGTTGACCGAGATGGTGGCACCCTGCGGCCAGGGCAGCACGGCGGAGATCGGCTGGTCACAGGGAGCGGTGACGGCAGCGCCATCGCCCACATGCCACTCGCAGTTCAACTCGCGCAGCAGGCCTTCCGCCCCCAGCGGACGCAGGCGGATCTCCACCGCATGGCCCTGGGGCGTCACATAGGCGTCGATGCCGCCACAGGCGGAATGGGTGCGCGATTTCGCATCCCAGCACAGGTCGCCAACCCTGGCGGCCCAGCCGCGCCAGTCATAGGTGGGCTTGGGCTGGCGGGTGAAGGTGACGTGGCGGTCGTTCAGCACATGCTCGGTGCCGAGCACGGCGGTGGTGGCGGCCAGTTGCTCGCGCTGCTCGCCTTTGCTGACCTGGCCCAGCACCGCCTGATATTGCCGCCAGGCATTTTCATGGAGCTTGAAGGTGGCGGGATCGGCAAATAGACGGAAGCGGTTCGTGACCTTCCACTCGATCTGCACGTTGCTGGCATTCAGCGTCTGGGCCGCCAGGGGCGCGGCGTTGGCCAGCCCCAGCACAAGCCCGAGAAGCGGCAGCAAAAGGCGGAAATTCCTCAACAAATCACTCTCCCGTCGACAATGCGGCGGTTGTGGCCGCAGATCGGTGCGAAATTGCGGCAGGAATTCGGATTTTAACCATAGCGCCCCCTTGACGCCCCGCGGCCCCGCCCCTATTTCACCGGCAGCTGTTAGCACTCCCCCTCGGGGACTGCCAGCACGGCGGGAAGCCCCAGGGGCTCCGCTGGTTTTAAGCCAAATCAACAGGTTACGAGGAGTTATCGCATGAAATTCCGTCCTCTGCACGATCGGGTCGTGGTGAAGCGGGTTGAGGAAGACACCAAGACCAAGGGGGGCATCATCATCCCCGACACCGCCCAGGAAAAGCCCATGCAGGGTGAAGTGATTGCCGTGGGCCCGGGTGCCCGCGACGAAGACGGCGACTACATCAAGATGGATGTGAAGGCCGGCGACCGCATTCTCTTCGGCAAGTGGTCGGGCACCGAGGTCAAGATCGATGGCACGGAATACCTGATCATGAAGGAATCCGACATCATGGGCGTGATCGAGAAGTAAGCGCCGCTCCATCGCCAATCCAGTTCAGTTCAAGAGGAAAAAACACATGGCTGCCAAAGAAGTCCGTTTCAGCGCCGATGCCCGTGAGCGCATGCTGCGCGGCGTCGACATTCTCGCCAATGCGGTGAAGGTTACCCTGGGCCCCAAGGGCCGCAACGTCGTCATCGACAAGTCCTTCGGCGCGCCGCGCACCACCAAGGACGGTGTGACGGTTGCCAAGGAGATCGAACTCGAAGACAAGTTCGAGAACATGGGCGCCCAGATGGTGCGCGAAGTTGCCTCCAAGACCAATGACGTGGCGGGCGACGGCACCACCACGGCCACCGTTCTCACCCAGGCCATCGTGCGCGAGGGTGCGAAGTCGGTTGCCGCCGGCATGAACCCCATGGACCTGAAGCGCGGCATCGACATGGCCGTCGCTGCGGCCATCGAGGACATCAAGAAACAGTCCAAGAAGGTCAAGGGTTCCGAGGAAGTGGGCCAGGTCGGCACCATCTCGGCCAACGGCGAGAAGGCCATCGGCGACATGATCGCCACCGCCATGCAGAAGGTGGGCAACGAGGGCGTGATCACGGTCGAGGAAGCCAAGACCGCCGACACCGAGCTTGACGTCGTGGAGGGCATGCAGTTCGACCGCGGCTATCTCTCGCCCTATTTCATCACCAACGCCGACAAGATGGTGGCGGAACTGGAAGACGCCTACATCCTGCTGCACGAGAAGAAGCTGTCGGGCCTGCAGGCCATGCTGCCGGTTCTCGAAGCCGTGGTGCAGACGGGCAAGCCCCTGCTCATCGTGGCCGAGGACATCGAGGGCGAGGCCCTGGCCACCCTCGTGGTCAACAAGCTGCGCGGCGGCCTGAAGATCGCCGCCGTGAAGGCACCGGGCTTCGGCGACCGTCGCAAGGCCATGCTGGAGGACATCGCCGTCCTCACCGGCGGCCAGGTGATCTCGGAAGACCTGGGCATCAAGCTGGAGAACGTCACCCTCGACATGCTGGGTCGCGCCAAGCGCATCCGCGTGGAGAAGGAGAACACCACCATCGTTGACGGTGCCGGCAAGAAGGCCGACATCACCGCCCGCGTCGGCCAGATCAAGGCGCAGATCGAGGAGACCACCTCGGACTACGACCGCGAGAAGCTGCAGGAGCGTCTGGCCAAGCTGGCGGGCGGCGTTGCCGTCATCAAGGTCGGCGGCTCCACCGAAATCGAGGTGAAGGAGCGCAAGGACCGCGTCGACGACGCGCTGAACGCCACCCGCGCCGCGGTCGAGGAAGGCATTGTGCCTGGCGGCGGCGTTGCCCTGCTGCGGGCCAAGAAGGCGGTGGAAGCCCTGTCGTCCACCAATGCCGACATCCAGGCCGGTCTCAAGATCGTGTCCAAGGCTCTCGAAGCACCGGTGCGCCAGATTGCCGAGAACGCCGGCGTGGAAGGCTCCATCGTGGTCGGCAAGCTGCTGGAGAAGTCCGGCAACTTCGGCTTCAACGCCCAGACCGAGGAATATGGGGACATGGTTGCCGCCGGCATCATCGACCCGACCAAGGTGGTGCGCGTGGCGTTGCAGGACGCGGCCTCCGTGGCCTCGCTCCTCATCACCACCGAAGCCATGATCGCCGAGAAGCCCAAGGCTGCGGCTCCGGCCCCGGCCATGCCCGGCGGCGGCATGGGCGGCATGGGCGGCATGGATTTCTGATCCGGCCAGCAAACGCTGTGTATGCGAAACCCCGGTGGCGACACCGGGGTTTTTGTTTTGCCGCCCATCACCTGAACTGGCTTGATGGGCCAAGGTCCATCAAGCTGGCGGCATGGACTTCTGATCCGGCCAGCAAACGCTGTGTATGCGAAACCATGGCAACAATGCCGGGGTTTTGTTTCAGCGAACCCTGCCGCCTATTCGGCCGGCGGCGCGGTTTCGACCAGGGCCGCAAGCTGGCGCAGGGAATCCTGCCAGCCGAGGTAGCACATCTCCAAGGGGATGGCATCCGGCAGGTTCGCCTGGGTGATGCGCACCTCCGTGCCGCAGGACACCTCCATCAGTTCCACGGTGGTGGTCATGATGCCCGGCATGTTGGGATCCTCGAACTGGTCGGTGTAGCTGACCTTGCGGTTCGGGATGAGCTCGGTAAACTTGCCGCCGAAGGCATGTTCCTGACCATTGGCAAAGTTGGTGAACTTCATCCGGTAGGTGCCGTCCTGCACCGGGTTGAACTCATGCACGGTGCAGGTGAAGCCGTCAGGCGGCAACCACTTGGCCTGGGCCGCGGCATCGGTAAAGGCGCGATACACCCGTTCCGGCGGCGCTTTGAGAACGCGATGCAGAGTCACAGTGTTTCCCATGGTAACCTCCATTGTCAGAGTGCCGGGCCGCCCTGGCCCTGTGATGGCAGCGCGCACGGCCCCGCACCATCAGTTGGCGATGTCTGCGCCGCGTTCCACGACATGATGGAAGCCGCCATGGCCGCCACCGGAGTGATGGCCTTTGGCCATGGCGAATTCCTTCCGGTCAAGGTGAACGGGGCGAAGGTCCTGCCGGCCGTCAGAATTCCATGATCTTGTCGAAGCCGCCATAGATCATGCGCTTGCCGTCGAAGGGCATGGGATTCTTGTCGGGCTGCATGGCAGGGTCGTTCTGCATCCTGCCCCATGCCTCATCGCGTTCTGCCTTCGACGGCCATTCAACGAAGCCCAGGACCACGGCTTCACCGGCAGTGCGTTTTACCGCCAGCGGAAAGGACGTGAGCTTGCCGTCCGGCACATCGCTTTCCCAGCTTTCCACTGTGCGGATGGCACCATATTCTTTGAACAGCGGATCCATCTTTTGGCAAAATTCCTCATAGGCGGCGCGCTGGTCCTTGGGCACCGCTGAGACGAAAAAGTCGAAGTAGGTCATGATCGGCCTCCTGACATGAGCCGTCCGCTCAAATCCTCCGGCGCGGGCCGGCGGTTCTATGGCAAGGTGTAGGGGTTCAACGTGCCCATCGGTGAAAAGTTCCGCCTGCGCATGGCTTGGTGATCAGCACCTGGGCGCCACCAGCGAGAAGAGGCGCCCGGCAAAAGCCGTGGCCTCGTCCTCATCCCCACCGGGGTTCTGGTTTATCTGAAATGATCGTATCATGAGTCATGCAGACAAGATCTGTGATGGCTTTGCTTTGTGGGTTGAGCGGCGCGCTGGCGGTGACGTGCGTCCAGGCGGCGGAGATTGCTCACCCCCTGGGCTGTGACATCAAAGGGAACGTGGGCGCGAAAAACAATCTGTTCTATGTTCCCGGCCATCCCCGCTACCACATGGTCAAGATCAATCGCACCGGCGAACGCTGGTTCTGTTCAGAAGGCGACGCTCTTGCGGCGGGTTGGAAGCCGGCCGGTTCCCTGACCGGACGCGCTGATTCTTCAACCGCGAAACAGCACACTTGCGCGCCCTCTCCGGATGCCCCACCGGGCTGTGCCATCAAGGGTAATATAAACTCGAAAAAGCAACGCATCTATCATGTGCCCTGTTCGGGCCATTACCCGGTGACGGAAATCCGCACCGAAAGAGGCGAGCGCTGGTTTTGCTCCGAGGACGAGGCCAGATCAGCGGGTTGGCGAGCCCCTCGCGGAAGATGATTACAAACGGTGCCGGGCCTTGCGGATTGGCGTGAAGGTCCACCAGTCCCTGGCCTCGCCGGCTCTGGCCTGATGGATGGCGGCGGCGAAGACATCCCAGACGCAGGGGTCGTGGCGCGTGTTGGTGAGGATTTGCAGGCGGGCATAAAGCTCGTCGGCATCGGCGCGGGCCAGTTGGGCGCGTGAGGTGATGCCCAGCGTGGCGAAGTCGCGCAACATGGCGGGGCCGACATTGCGCAGGCCCTTCAGGTCATTTGCGGCAGCACGGGCAGGCTTGGTCATGGCACGTCTCCCGGCGCGAGACTACACCTCTCCCTGCCCTGCGCCAATCACAAGCAGGCCCCCTGGCCCGCGTTCACGTCCGGTCGCGCGTGACCGTCTGGGCCTGCTCGCCCAGGCCGTCGCCGCCCAGAGTCACCTCATCACCCGGTTTCAGGAAGCGCGGCGGCCTGCGCGCCATGCCGACGCCGGGGGGCGTTCCGGTGGTGATGATGTCGCCGGGATGGAGCGTCATGAAGTGCGAGACATAGGACACGATCTCCGCCACGCCGAAGACCATGGTGGCGGTGGAGCCCTGCTGCATGCGCTTGCCGTTCACCTCCAGCCAGAGGGACACCTTCTGCGGGTCGGGGATTTCATCTGATGTGGCAAGCCACGGTCCCACCGGGCCGAAGCTGTCATAGGACTTGCCCTTGGTCCATTGCCCGCCGCGCTCCACCTGAAAGGCGCGTTCGGAGACATCGTTCACCAGCACATAGCCCGCCACATGAGACAGGGCTGCCGTCTTCGCCACGTTCTTGGCCGTGGTGCCGATGACCAGGCCCAGTTCCACCTCCCAGTCGGTCTTCTGCGACCGGGGCGGCAGGGTGATGGCGTCATGCGGCCCCGAGAGACAGGAGACGGCCTTGGTGAAGATGATGGGCTCCCTGGGGATGGCCGCCCCCGTCTCTGCCGCATGGTCGGAATAATTGAGGCCGATGGCGATGAATTTCTGCGGGCGCGCCACCGGCGGGCCAAGGCGCGGTCTGCCCTTCACCAGCGGCAGGCTTTCGGGCTTCAGTTTTTTCAGCCGCGCCAGCCCGCGCGGGGAGAGAACGTCGCCCGCAATATCCGCCACCACGGCGGAGAGATCGCGGATGCGGCCACGGGCATCGAGCAGGCCGGGCTTCTCGCGGCCCTTCGGGCCATAGCGCAGCAGTTTCATGGGGGTCAGGCTCCGAGAACGATGATGACGTGCAGATCGCGCGGGCCGTGGGCCGGGCGCACGATGGTCTGTTCGATGTCGGCGGTGCGCGAGGGGCCGGAGATCATGTTGAGGGTGGAGGGCATGTGGCCGTCGCCAAAACGCGCGCGGACGAGCGGCCAGACATCTTCATAACAGCCATGAAGCCGCGCGGCGGGCAGCACCACCAGGTGCAGTTCCGGCAGGAAGTTCAGCGTGGCGGGATTGTCGGCCCCCGAGAGCAGCAGGAGGGTGCCGCTTTCCGCCACCCCGGCGAAGGCCATGGACAGGGTGGTGTGATCGGCGGGGTCAGCGGGGGCGGGGAGAAGCGGGAGACCGGGGGGGCGGGGCCAGGGGAGATGGCGCAGGGTTTCGTCCGCGCCCTTGCGCAGCACGGGCGGCAGGCCCGCAGCACCGAGATGGGCGGCGACGGCGCGCGGCACATCGTCAAGGGTTTCCACCTGGTCCACCGTGCCGCCGACGCCGATCATCAGTTTACTGAACAAAGTGATGCGGTGGCCGCTGTCGCCCGCCCCGCGCAGGGGCACGACATGGGCACTGCGCGCCGCCATGTGGCGCACGGCGGCGGCACGGCGGGCGGTGGCATCGCCCGGCAGGCGCGCGGCGATGCGCGCGAGGATGACGTCCCGTGCGCTCATGATTGCCGCTCGCGCCACAGTTCGGTGAAGGTCTTGCCCTGGGCGGCGGGAAAATCGCGGGTTCTGGTCCAGCCGGAGGCCAGCGGCAGGATGGCAATGCGGCCGTTTTTGCCGCGCCATTTCAGAAAGCGCGCCGCAAGCCGCATGGCGAGGACGTATAGTCCTGGCCGTTGGGCGAGAAAGGCCCAGGCCCACAGGCCGCTGCGCACCGCCGGGGGCGTCAGGTGTTTTTCAAATTCCTGTTCGCGCCAGTGGCGCAGCAGACGCGGCAGGGGAATGCGCACCGGGCAGACCTCCTCGCAGCGGCCGCAGAAGGTCGAGGCATTGGGCAGATTCGCGGCATTCTCGATGCCGATGAGGGCCGGCGTCACCACCGAACCGATGGGGCCGGGATAAACCCAGCCATAGGCATGGCCGCCCACCGCCTGATAGACCGGACAATGATTGAGACAGGCGCCACAGCGGATGCAGCGCAGCATGTCCTGAAACACCGTGCCCAGAACATTCGACCTGCCATTATCGAGCAGCACCACATGGAATTCCTCCGGGCCGTCGGGGTCGCCAGTGCGCCTCGGGCCGGTCATCAGGGTGGTGTAGGTGGAAAAGTCCTGCCCCGTGGCCGAGCGCGCCAGCACGCGCAGCAGGGTTGAGGCATCCTCCAGTGTCGGCACCACTTTTTCGATGGCGGTGACCACGATGTGGGTCTTCGGCAGGAGGCGGGTGAGATCGCCATTGCCCTCGTTGGTGACGACGATGCAGCTTCCCGTTTCAGCCACCAGAAAGTTGGCGCCCGTGATGCCGATGTCGGCATCGAGATATTTCTGGCGCAGCACCCGGCGCGCCTCCTCCACCAGGGCCGGAATCTGCGAGAGATCGCGGGCGGGATTGAACTGGTCATGCACCCGGCGGAAGTCGGCCTCGATCTGCTCGCGGCGCAGGTGCACGGCGGGGGCGATGATGTGGCTCGGGCGTTCGCCCCGGATCTGGATCAGGTATTCGCCGAGGTCGGTTTCAACCGGGTCATGGCCCGCCGCCGCCAGCGCCTCGTTCAGCCCGATCTCCTCCGACACCATGGACTTGCCCTTGGTGATGATGCGGGCGCGCTTTTCCGCCGCGATCTTCAGGATGATGGCGCGGGCGTCTTCCGCCGTCGCGGCCCAGTGGACATGGCCGCCCGCCGCCTGAACCTGTGCTTCGAATTTTTCGAGATAGACATCGAGATGGGCCAGCACATGGTTCTTGATATCGCGCGCGGCGTCGCGCAACTCGTCGAATTCCGGCAGCGCCACGCGCGCCTTGGCCCGCTTCAACACGAAGTGCGGCCCGGTGGCCACCATGGAGCGTTGCAGCGGCTCATCGGCCAGGGCGCGGGCGGCAAGTTCCTTGAAGCGGATGGACTCAGGCTGCATCGCCGCCCTCATCCGCCATGGGCGGTGTTTCATGGTCGCCCGCCAGCACTTCGGCCACATGGCGCACCTTGATGTCGGAGCCCAGGCGCTTCAAGCGTCCTGCCATGTTCATGAGGCAGCCGAGATCGCCCGCCACCAGCGTGTCAGCCCCGGAGGCGATGATCTTCTCCACCTTCTTGTCCACCATGCGGGTGGAGATGTCGGGATACTTCACGCAGAAGGTGCCGCCGAAGCCGCAGCACACCTCGGCATCCGCCATTTCCGTGAGGCTGACCCCCGCCACCTGCCGCAGAAGCTGGCGCGGCTCGGTCTTGATGCCCAGTTCGCGCAGGCCGGCACATGAGTCATGATAGGTGGCACGGGCCGGAAATTCCGCCGCTAGTTTTTCCACCTTGATGACGCGCACCAGAAATTGCGTCAACTCATGGCAGCGCGCCGCGAGATCACGGGCCGCGGCATGGTCCTCCGTGTCCGGCGCGAAAAGCTCGGGATAGTGTTGCACCATCATGCCGGCGCAGGAGCCGGAGGGGATCACGACAAAGTCAAAATCCTTGAGCCGCGCCATGGTGCGGCGGGCCAGCGTCCGGGCTGTTTTTCTGTCGCCGGAATTGAAGGCGGGCTGGCCGCAGCAGGTCAGCCCCTCCGGCACCGTCACCGCGCAGCCGGCCTGCTCCAACAGCCTTGCCGCAGCAAAGCCTACGGCGGGACGCATCACGTCCACCAGGCAGGTCGGGAAGAGGGCTACACGAGGCACGAGGCGCATCTCCGGCAGATGCTTGGTTTTGCCCGTCCACTCCGAAGAGTTCAAGCCACTTGTGACGCGCAGGCTGAAGCCTGGCCCGGCCCGGCTGGACAAACCCGGCGGTCTCCGGCAATGGTCCCGCCATGACGCCCGACCGACCCTTGCCGCCCGTCTTTCTTCCCTGTGAAAACAAGGCCCGGGAATTTGACGCCAAATTGCTGCTGGCGGGAATCCTGGCAGAGCGTGGGCATGTGGTCTACGTCGGCTCGCGCAATCTCATGCATCTGGCTCTGGCGCGATTGCCGCGCGGCATCTATCTGGGCAAGGATGTGCGCCACTCCTCGCGGCATGTGGCGCGCCTGCTGCGCCTTCTGGGGCAGCGTTTCGTGGCCATGGATGAAGAGGGCCTGATCTATTATTCGCGGGCCGACTATGTGCGCCTGCGCGTTCATCCCCAGGTGTTGGCAGCGGCGGAAAAACTCCTGGCCTGGGGACCGGACAATGCCCAGGCCTGGCGCGAGGCATCCTGCTATGACGGCACCCCCATCGTCGAAACGGGCAATGGCCGCATGGACCTGCTGCGCCCCGATTTCATGGGCCTGCATCAGCGCGAGGCCGAGGCCATCCGCGCCCGCCATGGCCGCTTCGTTCTCATCAATACCAATTTCGGCTCACTCAATCACTTCTTCAAAAATCTGACGCCGCTGGCGCCACCGGAGAAACTGGGAGAAGCCGCCGACCCCTGGCAGGCCGAACTTTCCCGCCATCGCTATGCGGTGTTCAATGCCTTCACCGCGCTCGTTCCGCAGCTGGCGAAGGCCTTCCCCGAGCGTCACTTCATCATCCGGCCACACCCTTCGGAAAATCATGAGGTGTGGCAAAAGGCGGCGGGCGGGGCGGCCAATGTGGCGGTGATCAACCAGGGCAGCGTGGTGGCGTGGCTTCTTGCCTGTGACAGCCTCATCCACAACAGCTGCACCACCGGCATTGAAGCCTATCTGCTCAACCGCCGGGCTCTGGCCTATCTGCCGGTCAGGTCGGCCCGCTTCGACCTGCACCTGGCCAATGACCTCGGCATAGCCGCCGAAAGCGCCGATCAGGTGATCGGGCTGCTGCGCGAGGGCTTTGCCACAGGTGAGGCCGCCGCGGCGCGAAGCCCGGCGCGCGAGGCCGTCATTGCCCGCCACATCAGCAACACCGGCGGCAGGCTGGCGAGCGAAGCCATTGCGGATGAACTGGAAGGCTTGGCCTCACCAAGGGGAAGTCGGGTTCTCCGTCCGCTGGGCATGGCCTATGCCGAGGCGCGGGCGCTCATCAAGCGGCGCAACGCCCATCGCACCGGGCACAAGTCCAATGTCGCCTATACCCATCACCGCTTTCCACCGACGCCATTGGCCGAGGCCAGCCAGCGACTCCGTGACATCGGTTTGGGCCTGCGCCGCTTTCAGGGGTTGCGGGTCACGGCCTATGCGCCCGACGTGTTCATCGTCACGCGTCAGTAAACCAGGGCCTTTTCAATGGTCGGCGTCACCGTGGCCAGAACCTCGGCAATGCGCTGGCCGGCGTGGCCGTCGCCATAGATGTCATCGCGCGGGCGTTCAGTTTGACGCCACATGTTTGCGATGGCGGCGGCAATGGCGGTGGCATCATGGGGCACGTCCACGACATTGCGGCCGCGGTCGCGCCGGGTCTGGCGATCACCGATGTTGACGGCGGGCACACCGAGCCAGGAACATTCGCGGATGGCGACCGAGGAATTGCCGATGATGCCCCGGCTGTTGATCAGCACACTGAGGAAATCGGCGGGCGCCATGTTCTTGTAGAAATGGATGGGGGCTTCGGGATGAAATTCGCGAAAAGTGCGGATGGCCCTGGAGGTGGCATCCGAGCCTGCGTCGACATTGGGCCAGAACCACAGGGCGGGATGGCCGCAGGCCTGCACCGCCTTCAACGTCTCCTCGGTCTGGACGCGGGCCTGCTGATATTGTGTCGTGACCGGATGCTGCATGACCACGAGATAGGGCCGGGTCAGGTCGACCGGCTGGCCGACACCAGAATACTTGGCGGCGAGTTCTGCCATGTCACGCGGTTCGGCGGCCATGGCCTGACGGGCGAGGTCGATGGAGGGGCAGCCGGTCACGAAGACGCTTTCGGGCCGCTCACCCATGTTGCGCACGCGCGCCGCTGCCGGTTCCGACGACACAAGGTGGATGTCGGCGAGCTTGGTGTTGGCGTGGCGGGTCTTTTCGTCGATGGAGCCTGTAACCTCGCCGCCCTGCACATGCACCAGGGGGATATTCATGTAGGCGGCGGCAATGGAGGTGGCGATGGTTTCGTAGCGGTCGGCGATGGTGATCACCATGTCGGGTTTCAGGTCGGCGAAGATGCCGGCCAGTTCGACGATGCCAAGACCGGTGGACTTGGCCGAGGTGAGCAGGGTTTCACCCTCGATGATCATGTAGGCGGTGCGATCCACCCTGAAGCCTTCGCGCTCGATGACCTTGACGGCATTGCCATAGCGGTCGAGCAGGGCCGAGGCTGCCACGACGAGTTGCAGGTCCAGCGCCGGGTGTTCGCGGATGGCGGTCAAGGCCGACTTGATGCGCGAATAGGATGGGCGCGCCGTGATCACCACACAGACTTTACGCTTGCTCGTCACTGCACGTCCTCCGGCTTCAATACGTCATTGCGCTTCACGGCGCGATTCAGGGTGCGGCCAATGGTGACGTCCAATTGCGCCGCCGGAATGCCGGTGCCGGGCTTTTTCACACCCAGATGTTCACGTTTCAAGACTGTGCCCTGGGGCAGGTCCTGAAGCGCCACGACGCTTTTGAAGAATATCGCGCGCATGGGGACGACGCGCGGATCAATGGCCTCCTTGTTCAGGGGGGCAGCCTTCATGCGTTCCATGAAGCCCACGCCGTCCACCAGCACCTTCAATTCATCGGGCGTGAGGGAGGCCACCACATCAGGACCAAACTGGGTGCGGCTGAGGGTGAGGTGAACTTCGATCAGTTCCGCGCCATGGGCCGCAACCGCAGCGAGGCCGGGATAGATGGTGGCGGAATGATCGGAAATGCCCACGGCGCAGGAGAACCTCCGGCGCAGGTCAGCCAGCACGTTGAGACCGATGGCCTCCGGCGGCGAGGGATATTGGGTGGTGCACTGGAAGATGGCGAAGGGGGCGGCGTGGGCTTGCACCACTGCCACGGCGGCGCCGATCTCGGTCATGGGGCTCATGCCGGTGGAAAGCATGACGGGTTTTCCCGTCTGGGCCATGGCGGCGACCATGGCCAGGTTGGTCAATTCGCCGGAGGCCACCTTCCAGGCGGCAACTCCCAGACGCTCCAGCAATTCCACCGCCTTCATGGAAAAGGGCGACGACAGGAAGACGAGGCCCCGGTCCTCCGCGTGGACCTTGAGGCCCGCCCATTGTTCGGCGGTAAATTCCATGCGCCGCCAATAGTCGAAGCGGGTTTCGTCCTGACGCGAGAATTTCACCCGCCAGGGTTCGGCGGGGGTGGACTCCTCGGCGGCAATATGAGTCTGAAACTTGACCGCCGTGGCCCCGGTCTGGGCGGCGGCATCGATGTAAGCATGGGCCATGCCCAGCGAGCCGTCATGGGCCTGGGCCACTTCGGCAATCACGGCACAGGCGGCGCCGGGTTTCGGGTCTGCGAGCCAATGGGCGGGTTGGGTCATGGTCGAGATATGTCAGGTTGCCCCGGCCATGGGAAGGGGCGGCGGTTCATGTGTCCCGGCGGGCGATGACCAGCCGGGCGAGGTCGAGGTCAAGGGGGCTGTCAATGTCGATCGCGGTCCATTCCGGCACGATGACGGCACGGCAATCCGCGCTCACCAGCGCGTTCTCTTCGGTCAGCACCCGGCGCAGGGACGCATAACAGCCGCCGGAGCGGCGATAGACCCTGGGCAGGGACTGGCGCGGACGCGTATCCTCAAAGCCCTGGTCGATGAAGTTGATGAGCCGGTCGCCGCAGACCACGCGCTTCATGCGGAAGGGGTGCTTGGACTTTTCCTCGGCCACGGTGACCACGCTCTCCGACTGGCCCTCGGCGAGCTTGGCCAGGGCGGCGGCCAGATCTTCCGCCCGGGTGAAGGGACTGGTGGCCTGGAGCAGGGCCAAGGCGTCGTAGGGTGTGCCGGTGAGGCGCTCCATTTCGGCCAGTGCGTGCTGGGCAACCGGCAGGGAGGGCGTTGCGTCTTCGGCCAGCGCCGCGGGGCGCAGGAAGGGCACTTCAGCACCGTGAGCGCGGGCCACGGCGGCGATCTCCGCATCCTCGGTGGAGACCACGATATTGGCAAAGCACCGGGCGGCGCGCGCGGCGGCGATGATGTGAGCGATGAGCGGCTTGCCGCCGAGGTCGGCAATATTCTTGCGGGGGATGCCCTTGGAACCGCCACGGGCCGGGATCAGGGCCAGACTACGCAGGGATGGAGCCATGGCAGGCGCGGAACCTCGCTTCGGCGTTCAGACCGTCGCCCTCTGGCGCAGCGGCCGGTGGTACCGCCTCCCCGGCTCGAACGGGGGACCCCCAGATCCACAATCTGGTGCTCTAACCAACTGAGCTAAGGCGGCATCCAGCCGGGGGCATCCATAAGCCAAGACGGCGAAAAGGGAAACCCCTCGCCGCCAAAATTTTCGGGCCGATTCCGGGCGGTTCAGGGCCGGGTGACAGAAGGGCCCGTGTCACCACGGGCCCTTCGGAAAATGCCGGGAGGGAGACGCCCGGCGGGGTTGGAATGGCTTACTTGCCGAAGGGCTTGCCGACGTTGGCGAAGGACTTGGTCATGCTGTCCTGCACCGGCTTCACGGTTTCCTTGGCCAGCGCCACCGACAGCTCATTGAACTGGGCGGTCTGGCGCTGCAAAGCCTCGGCCTGGGCCTTGATGAAGTCCTGCTGCAGGTTCATGACCTCGCCCAGGTCGCGGACGCCGAGGGCGCGGCGGGCGAATTCAAAGGCGGCGTTCATGTTGTCCTGGGTGATCTCGATGGCCTTGAGCTGGAGGTCGGCCAGGCGCTGCTTGTAGGCACCGGCGGCGGCGTCCATCATCTGGACATTGCCGTGGGCCATTTCGCTGGCCTTTTCAAAGGCGGCCTGGGCCTGATCCACCGACTGGCGGGCCATGGAGGCAATGCCATCGGGCATGGCGGGGGGGGCGCCCGGGGGGGTTTGCTTCTTCCGCCTGGGGCTCTCCCGTGGGCAGGGAATGGGTGAGGGAAATCTGCCCCTCATATAGGCCGGTTCATTGTGCATTGCAACATAATTGTTGCGCTGCACAAAACCCATTAAATTACGTTGGCCTATGGTTAAGCATTGCTTGCCGGAGATGATAAAATCCGCGTAATTTCCCCAAGTGTCCTGCCTGCCCCTGCGGGCGGGCCGTTTGAGGTTAGGTGATTCCGTGACCAGCGCCCTGCCCCCCACTCTGGAAGATCTGCGCCAGTCGCCGCTCGCCGCCTGGCTGTGGGATGGCGAGCGCGGGCGTATCGTCTGGGCCAACCGGCCCGGCATCACCGCCTTTGCCGGGCAATCGCTGTTCGATCTGGTGGACCGGCCCTTCGACCGGGCCGAGCCGGGGGTGGAGCGCATCGCCGAGATGACGCGCAACCTGGCGCGGGGCGACAGCGCGCGGGCCGAACTTTCCTTCCCCTCCACCGGGCAGACCCAGGCCTTCCACTGCCGCTGCCACATTCACGCCCTGGCCGATGGCCGGGCCGGGCTTCTGGCGGTGGCCGAGCCGCCGGCGGTCACGGCGGCAGCCCTTGCCCCGGATCTGGTGCAGTCGGCCTTTGAACATATGGCCATGCCGGCGCTGCTCATGGGGCGGGACGGCAGCTTCCTCGGACTCAATGGTGAAGCGCGCGCCCTGGCGGGCGGGCGGGCGGATGGCTTTGCCGCCCTGCTGGGTGACGAGGCCCAGGCCAGGGAGCTTGTGGCGCGTCTTGCCGCCACGGCAACGGTGAGCGAGGTCGCGGCCCTGGCGACCCGCGTGGGGCGCCGCGACATTCGCCTCACCCTGCAACGGCTGGCCGAGGGCCAGGATGCGCCCATCCTGCTGCTCATGGACGATGTGACCGACCGGCGGCAGCTGGAGCGCCAGATGGACGTGGCCCCGCCCGTGGCCGGAACGCCGCTGGCGGAGGCCGAGGCCAAGGCCTTCGAGACGCTGGGGCATCAGATCAACCATGCGCTGGTGCGCCGCCCCGCCGCGCCCGAGGCGGCAGCGCCCGTGGCCGCGGCGGAACCGCCACCCCCGCCTGCCCCTCGGCGCCAGGCTGCCACCATTCCCGCCATCCTGACCCAGGCCATGGACCGGCTGGAGCGCGCGACCTTCATCATCGCGGGCGACGGCGTGGCCTACATCAACCGGCCGGGGCTGGCCGCCACGGGCCATGCCACCATGGAGGAGGCCATCAACGATGCGGCCCTGTGGGCGCTCCTGACCGGCACGCCATCATCCGGCCCGGTCGCGGCCGTGCTGGACAATGGCCAGCGGCTTTCGGGCTGCCTGGAGGTGATGAAGGTGGCCTGGCAGGGTGGACCCGCCCGCCAGTTGGTCTTCACCGCCGACAGGAACGCGCCGGTCATGTCTGAACCTGTTCCGGCACCCCAGCCCGCCGTGGTGCCGGACCCCTTTGCCGCTGCCGCTGCGCCGGTCGTGGACCCCTTCACCGCGCCGCCGCCTCTTTCGGCCCGTGCTGAGCCTCACCCTGCCTTAGATCCCTTCGCCGGTCCGCAGCCCGGCTCACCTGATGCCGGGGCTGATCCCCGCCCCGATCCCTTTGCGCCGCCCGCCGAACCGGCGGCGGCCAGGCCCGTGCCGGAGCTTAATCCCTTCGCCGCAGCCGGGCCGGCAACGCCTGCCATCGTCATCCCCGCGCCTCTGCCGGAACCGCCGGTGCCCAGCGCCACGGCGGATGACGAGTTGCGCGCCATTCTCGACACGGTGGCCGATGGCATCATCACGCTCGACGCCAAGGGCCATATCCACACCTTCTCCGCCGGGGCCGAGGCGATCTTCGGCTACCGGCTGGCCGAGGTGGTGGACCGGCCGCTGGCCGACCTGTTGACGCCCGACAGCCGCAAGGTGCTGAACGCCTATCTCGCCTCGCTCGACGGGCCGGGGCTGGCCTCGGTGTTCAACGATGGCCGCGAGGTCACCGCCGTGGTGCGCCAGGGCGGCGAGGTGCCGCTGTTCCTCACCGTCGGGCTGTTGCAGTCGCCGCGCTCGCTCGCCTCCTTCTGTGCCGTGGTGCGCGACATCACCCAGTGGAAGCGGAGCGAGGCCGACCTGCGCGAGGCGCGCGACCGGGCCGAAGAGGTGAGCCGCCAGAAGTCGGACTTCCTCGCCCATATCAGCCATGAATTGCGCACACCGCTCAATGCCATCATGGGCTTTTCCGACGCCATGCAGGGCGAACGCTTCGGCCCCCTCAATGACAAGTATCGCGCCTATGCCCACGACATTCACGAGAGCGGCGGCCACCTGTTGTCGCTGATCAATGACCTGCTCGACCTGTCCAGGGTGGAGGCGGGCAAGCTCGAACTGAATTTCACCTCGGTCGATCTGGCCGCCGTGACCGACCATGGCTTGCGCATGTTGCAGGAACCGGCGGCGGTGGCGCGGGTGGTCATGCGCCGCGCCTTTGCCGAGGGCCTGCCGCCGGTGGTGGCGGACCTGCGCGCCATGCGCCAGATCATCATCAACCTCCTGTCCAATGCCATCAAGTTCACCGAACCGGGCGGACAGGTCATCGTGGCGGCGGAACTGTTGCCGTCGGGCGAGCTGGCGCTGCGCGTCAAGGATACGGGCATCGGCATGTCGGCCAAGGATCTGAAGGCGGCGCTGGAACCCTTTGCCCGGGTGGAGACCGAGGGCCGGGGGCGGCAGGGCACGGGCCTTGGCCTGCCCCTCACCAAGGCGCTGACCGAGGCCAACCGGGCACGCTTCGAGATTTCCTCCGAGCCGCGCAAGGGCACGCTGGTGGAAGTGATCTTCCCGACCACGCGAGTCCTGGCGGAATAGCTATTTTGCCAGATCGGGCAGGTTCTCGTAGAGCTTCAGCGCCTCCGGGTTGGCCAGCGCCTCCTGGTTCTTCACCACGCGGCCATGGACGATGTCGCGCACCGCCAGTTCGGTGATCTTGCCGGACTTGGTGCGCGGAATGTCGGCGACCTGAATGATCCGGGCCGGCACATGGCGCGGCGAGGCACCGTCGCGGATTTCCTTCCTGATGCGTGTGACGAAGGCATCGTCCAGTTGCGCCCCTTCCTTCAACCGCACGAAGAGCACCACGCGCACATCGCCCTGCCAGTCCTGACCAATGGCGAGAGCTTCCAGCACGTCCGGGATGCGCTCCACCTGGGCATAGATTTCCGCCGTGCCGATGCGCACCCCGCCGGGATTGAGCGTGGCGTCGGAGCGGCCGTGGATGATGATGCCGCCATGGTCCGTCACCTCGGCGAAATCGCCATGGCACCAGATGTTGGCGAAGCGCTCGAAGTAGGCGGCGTGATATTTCCTGCCGTCGGGGTCGTTCCAGAACATGATCGGCATGGAGGGGAAGGGCCGGGTGCAGACCAGTTCGCCCTTTTCCTGTGTCACCGGCTGGCCCGCGTCATCGAAGACATCCACCGCCATGCCCAGCATGGGGCCTTGAATCTCGCCGCGCCACACCGGCGACAGCGGATTGCCGCCGACGAAGCAGCCGCAGATGTCGGTGCCGCCGGAGATGGAGGCGAGGTGGAGATCGGACTTGATGGCGTCATAGACGAAATCGAAGCTCTCATCCGACAGGGGCGAGCCGGTGGACATCATGCTGCGCAGGCTGGTGAGCTGGTGGGTGTCCTTCGGGCGCCAGCCGGTCTTCTTCAGCGCGTCGATATATTTGGCCGAAGTGCCGAAGAGGCCCATGCCTTCGGCGTCGGCATAGTCAAACAGAATGCGCTCGGACGGATGGAAGGGCGAGCCATCGTAAAGGAGAAGGGTTGCGCCGACCGCGAGGCCCGACACCAGCCAGTTCCACATCATCCAGCCGCAGGTGGTGAAATAGAACAGACGGTCGCCCGCCTTCACATCGGTGTTGAGCAGGTGCTCCACCAGATGTTTCAGCAGGATGCCGCCCTGACGATGGACGATGCACTTGGGAATGCCGGTGGTGCCGGAGGAATAGAGAATGTAGAGCGGGTGATCGAAGGGCAGCTGGACGAAGGTGGCGGGGCCATCGTCCTCGCCTGTCACGAAGTCCTCATGGGTGACGCCGTGGGGTATGGCGCGGGCCATGGCTTCAGCATCGCCGGTATAGTGGAAGACCACGGCGGTTTGCACCGTGGGCAGGTCCTTCAGCACGGCGGCGATCTTGGCGGTCATGGCGTGGGTCTTGCCGCCATAGTCATAGGCATCACAGGTGAGGAGCAGCCTGGGCGCGATCTGGCCGAAGCGGTCCAGAATGCCGCGCTCGCCGAAGTCGGGCGAGCACGAGGACCAGATGGCGCCGATGGAATTGGCGGCGAGCAGGCCGGCAATGGCCATGGGGTGATTGGGCACCACGGCGCAGATGCGGTCGCCCGCGCTGAGGCCGACGCGCCGGAAGGCGCGCTGTAATCTGGCCACGGCGCGGTTGAGATCGGCCCAGGACCAGGTGAGCTTCACCCTATCCTCGCCCCAGAAGATCAGGGCCGGTTCAGCATCGTTCCGGCGCAGCAGGTTTTCGGCATAGCTGAGGCGGGCTTCCGGGTAGAAGCGGGCCTCACGCATGTGGGCACCCTCGGCCAGAACGGTCTTGCCCTTGGCCGTGGCCTTGACGTGGGCGAAATCCCACACCGCGTCCCAGAACAGTTCCGGCTCGGAAACCGAGAAGGCCAGCACATCCTGATGACTGGCGAAGCTGGCCCCGGTGCGGCAGCCGAGGGCCGCCATGAAGCGGGCGAGGTTGGACTGCCGCAGCCGCACCTCGGAGGGGGTCCATAGCGGGTCTCTGGTCATGGGCGTGTCCGTTTTCCTGTGCTGTGCGGGCCTTGTGGCCCCTGGGGCGACCTTCTATCAACCGCCATGAAAGGGCCGCAAGTGGCGGATGGTATGGGGCGATGGCCTTCCTGAAAACAAAATCCGGCATGGCGGTGATCGCCCTGGCCGCCAGTCTTGTGCTGGCCCTGGTCTGGCTGCTGCTGGCACCCTCTGCGGTCAGCGCCAGGCTGGCCGACGAGTTGATGCGCCGCACCGGCCGCAGCCTGACGGTGGCGACGACGCGGCTTTCCCTGCTGCCGCAGCCCGCCGTGGTGCTGAAGGGGGCGAGGCTTGCCAGTGCCGCGGGCATGGAAGGGGCGCTGCTCAGCGCCGAGACGGTGCGGGTGCCGGTGAGCCTCGGCGGTCTTTTGACCCGGCGCTTCCGGGTGGAAAATATCATGATCGACGGCGCGGCGCTGGCGCTCAGCATCGATGGCAAGGGCCGCACCAGTTTTGCCAACAGCGAGGCCACGGGCGATAACGCCGCCGCGCCCGACAGCCCCGACGCGCCGCGCCGCCACAAGCCGCTCCATATCGATTTCAGCAACACCAGCGTGAGCTTCGCCGATGCCCGCAGCGGCAACCGCTTTGCCGCCGCCAATGGCGTGGGCAGTTTTGACTTCAACACGGCGGGCGAGGTCAATGTGCAGGGCACGGCGACAGTCGGCGGCGAGGCGGCGGCCTATACGGTTTACCTCGCCGATCTGGCCCGGCTGGCGGACGATGGCTCGCCCTTCGACTTCACCCTCAGGGGCCTGGGCGGGGCCTTCACCTACACGGGCCGGCTTTCCACCCGCACCACGCTCAACCTTGCCGGCCAGGCGAGCCTTGACAGCGCCGACCTGCGGCGCACGCTGAGCTGGCTCGGCTTGCCGGTGTCGGGCACGGCGGGGGTGGAGGAGGTCGAGGCCCATGGGGCGGGCGCCGCCGCGGGGGGGTACTTCACCGTCAAGGGTCTGGGGGCCGCCATGGACGGCATGTCGGCCCAGGGCACGGCCAGCGCCGATTTCAGCGGTGAGAAGCCCATGCTGCGCGCGCGCCTGGCGATGGAGACGCTTGATGTCACGCCCCATGTGTTGCGCAGCGGCGATGATCCCCTGCCGGCCGGCAAGGGCGACGCAACGCCTGCCGCCGCCTGGTCGGAACAGTTCTGGGATGCCTCGGGGCTGGCCGCGCTCAACGCCGAGGTTGCGGTGGCGGCGCGGCGGCTGGTGCTGGGGCAATTGACCATGGGCCCGGCGGAGGTGTCCGCCACCTTGAGCAATGGCCGGCTCACCGCCACCGTGACGACGCAGGGTCTGGAGGGCGGCACCGGCACCATCACCACGAAGCTCGACGGCACCGGACCCCTGCCCCATCTCGATCTGGATCTCGACCTCAAGGGCGTGGCGGCGGAGGGCTTCCTGCCCAAGCTTCTGGGCTTTGACTGGCTGGCGGGGCCGCTTGCCGTGTCCGCCAGACTATCGGCCGACGGCAATTCGCAGGCCCGGCTCATCTCCACCCTCTCCGGCACGGCTGACCTGTCGCTCAGCGACGGGCGCATCATCGGCATCGACCTCGACCGGCTGGCGGCGACGGTGGTAGCCGCGGTGAGCGATGGCTGGGGCATCGAGCCCGAGCGCATGACGGCGCTGTCCCGCGCTTCGGCCCATTTCACCCTGCGCGACGGCATTGCCGCGAGCGACGACATCAAGCTTGCGGGCACGGGCCTGTCGGTTGCGGCACAGGGTGATATCGACATTCTGCGGCGCGCGGTGAATCTCGCCGCACGGCCCAGCCTGACGGGCGGCGGCGGCGACCGCAAGCTGCCGGTGGCGGTGACGCTGGCCGGGCCGTGGGACGGACCGAAGATCAGCGCCGATACGGCGGGCACCCTGCACGACCTCGGCGTGGACAAGCGCGATGTGAAAAAGGCGCTGAAGGCGGGCAAGAAAATCCTCAAGTCGATCACCGGCAATTGAACCTTCAGCGGCGCGGTGGCATGTAGGGCCATGATCCGGGTTCAGGAACAGACCTTCGACGTGGGCCATGAGCTGGCGGGCTTCCGCGCCGCCCATGGCCGCGACGGCGCCACCGCGCTGTTTGTCGGCTCGGTCCGCGATGTCTCCGAGGGGCGCGATGTCTCGGCCATGACGCTGGAGCACTATCCCGGCATGACGGAACAGGCGCTGGCCGAGATCGAGGCCGAGGCGCAGGCGCGCTGGCCGCTGTCGGCCTCCCTCATCATCCACCGCTTTGGCCGCCTCATGCCGGGTGACGACATCGTGCTGGTCATCACCGCCGCGCCGCACCGCGAGGAGGCCTTTGCCGCCTGCCAGTTCCTGATGGACTGGCTGAAGACCAAGGCACCCTTCTGGAAGCTGGAGGAGGGCAGCGACGGCCCGCGCTGGGTTGATGCCAAGGACAGCGACGATGCCGCCGCCGCCCGCTGGAAGGACCAGCCTTGAGTTCTGGCCGGCCCTGGCGCTCTCGCCGTCCCTATCAGCCGGGACCGACCCGGCCCCTGTGGCGCAGCCTCATTGACCTCGCGGTGTTTCTGGCGGCCCTGGTGCTGGTGCTCGCAGCCCTGCGCATGATGGGGGTGACGGAGGTGCAGGGGTCGCGCGCCCAGGTGATAGACGGCGACTCCCTTACCCTCAAGGACCAGGAAATCCGCCTCAACGGCATCGATGCGCCGGAATATACCGAAAGCTGCAAGGACGCGGGCGGGCGCGACTACCCCTGCGGCAAGCAGGCGGCCAACGCGCTGCGCGGGCTGGTGCGCGGGCGCGCGGTGACCTGCCAGACGGGCGAGGCCGACCGCTATGGCCGGGCCGTGTCGGTGTGCTGGGCGGGCGAGGTGGAGTTGAACCGCGAGATGGTGCGCCTTGGCTGGGCCACGGCCTATCTGCGCCACAGCCACGATTACATCGGCGAGGAAAAGGAAGCCCGCGCCACCAAACGCGGCATCTGGCAGGGCACCTTCGAGGAACCGGAAGCCTATCGCGCCCGCAATCGCAGCACCGAGAGCCGACCGGAATAGCCGGGCAGGTTGAGATTGCGGTGCCGGAAGGTTCGGCATAACATCGCGGTGTGACGGCAATCGATTTCTCAATGAAGCCGCACGCCTTCGATCATCGGCGCCCCTTCTGGGGTGCGACGTATTGTAGGGAGGACGGAGGCAGCAAAGTGGTCAAGACCGGGGCTTCTTGCCGACCTTCTCGCTAGACTTCCGCCCTATACTCTTGCAATGGTTGCAGAAAGGACGGGCTGCTGCGTAAGCTGCAAGTTCCAGCTCAGCAACGAGGGTAGTACTTTGCAGGTTTCCCAAGATCACTTTAGGCGTGCCGCGCTGGAAATAGGGAAGAGCGGAGAGAACGACACGCTACCTTATGACATTGACGCTGGTTTCATTCGAGACAGGGCAGAAGACCTCTCAAGAATTTGTTTCAACTTGTTTGAGTCAATAAACGCGAGAACTCAGAAGAACGCTGCAGGGTATGTAAATGAATTGACGATTGGGGCCGAGCGACTGCTGACCCCTTCTGGCTCCCATGGGTTTAGAATAACCACAAGAATCCATCCATTCTGGAACCTTTACTTGAATGGATTAGGTATTGCCATCGCTGAGGCGAATGAGGCAAACCGCAGTCAAAGGGCGCACTCCTATAGGTTGGGTGGAGAAGCTCCCTCCTACTTCGACAGAACGAGGTCTTGGCGAACCTACAAAGAGGCTACCCTTGCAGAGGAGGCGCTGAAAGCGGCTGGCAGTGTTGTCGTGCAGACAGACATTTCGAGCTTCTATGAGCACATCTACCATCACCGGCTCGAGAACGTCATCCGTGATCTAGGCGCAGAAAATTCGACGGTTGCGGTTCAGGTTGACCGCATCCTAAGCAAACTTGCGGCTGGCAGGTCTTTCGGGCTTCCAGTCGGCGGTCAGTGCGCGCGCATCTTGGCAGAAGTGATGATGACGCCGATTGACAGGTCGCTTTCGGATGCTGGCATCATCTGGCATCGCTACGTTGACGACTTCACCTTGATATGCAGTTCCCAGCACGACGCATACAAGGCGCTTTCCGTCCTGTCCCACGCGCTTGCTGACTATGGACTTTCACTGAACAGAACCAAGACGACCATTTTGAGTGCCAAGCACTATTCCGACTATGTGGCTGCGCAGTTGGGAGACGGTGAAGATGCCAGCGTTGCCTTGCGAGAACTTGATTTGCATTTCGATCCTTATTCAGATGCAGCAAACGCTGAGTATGAGCAGCTTAAAAAGTCATTTGATGACATAGATGTCCAGTTTCTGCTCGATCTCGAAAAGGAGAAGTCGCAGCCTGACAGTTTCGTTCTTGCGCAGATCGGTCGCGCTCTGAAGTTTCAAAAGCCAAAGGTTGCCGCTCAATTGTGCGCTACTCTGCTGGACCCCAAGAACTTGGATTCATTCCGGGCCTCTTGGTCCAAGATAATGCGTGGTGTCTATTCGGTGCGAGCGAACTCTGATTTTGCGGTCGTGTTCCAGCAAATTGACGATCTTCTCGACCAAGTGCCGCAGTCAGCACCCCACCTCCTGATGCCAGAGGCGAACAACTTGCACTATCTGCGCGCGATACGCTTTGCGCGAACAGATGCGAGGGGGGCATATGTCCGGCGCGTATTCGACACCAGTTCCTCTCCTGCTGTAAAGCGCGCTTGCATTGATTGCTGGCGGCAATGGCCCGACAGAGCGAGCTTTAACCGCCTGAGGAACCAGTGGCAGAACCTGAGTCCAGATGAACAGCGCATGTTTTGGATAGCGGCTGGAGACTTTGGTGACGAAGGCGAGAAGACAAGGAACCAGCTTCGCCGATCACTCGGTCAAGCATGGCGTCTCGGCTTTGAACCTAACAATGGGCCTACGTTCGCAGGCTGTTTCGCGGAGTGGTCAGAAAATGGCGCTTAGGCGGCTCCCTTTTCGGGACCCAAGAACCGTTGCCCGGGACATCCCGGGGGTTCTGGATGTGCTGTTCCCACGGCTGAGTGGCGGGCTCGTGGCATCGCTCAACCGGACGGCATTCAAATTTGAAGGCTTAACTGCTGTTCCCGACGAGTTGGTTGAACAGAGCGCCCTTCAGAAGGCGATGCTGTTTGAATTGGCCATCGCCCGCGCAGAACGGCTCCTTTCCGGGAAGCTGGAACCTGATTGGGATGACTGTTTGCAAGTCGCGGCGAAACGGCAGGGCAGGCACTATGATGCCAAGGTTCCGGCGGTGATAGCTGAATGTGACAGGCAGGTGGCGGAGCACTCGGCTCAGAACCTTGTCGAAATGCTGCGGCGTGTGCAGGGGCAACACCCCAAGTTCAAGCTGAAGGCCAGCCCGGCGATCCCGGGGATGGGATGGATCGCAACTGGAGCGGCGGATTTCTCACTTGGTAGCATTCTTATCGAGGTGAAACATACCGACCGAAACTTTGTTTCGGGCGACTTCCGGCAGGTCCTGATGTATTGGGTCCTGAAGTATGCCTCCTCGATCGAAGGCGAGTTGGACGTGTGGTCCGATTGCCTGCTTCTGAACCCGCGTAGGAACTCGGCCTTGCTGGTGAATTTTGACAAGCTACTTCGCTCTGCTTCCGCGGGTTCCAGTCGCGTCGAAGTGTATGAGCTCCTGCGGTCCATTGTCGGCCATGACTTGGAGAGGAGGTAGAGTACCGTTGCGGGGAAGAGCCGGTCGGGATGCGAGTGATTCCGTGAAGGGTAACGTGGGGTAACGGCTCGCACAGACCGTTTGATCTGTAGTATAAGTGCTTGATTTTCTTGGGATGGATGGTGCTGCGAGAGAGGATTGAACTCTCGACCTCCCCCTTACCAAGGGGGTGCTCTACCACTGAGCTACCGCAGCAGGCCGGTTCAGATGGGCCGGACACATGCCACAGCCCGCGCCCCGGCGCAACCCTTACAGAGGTTTTGGCCATGATGGTTCAAAACCACGGCTCTGGCGGACGCTTCCGCCACGGCCTGGCTTGACAGGGGACCGCGGCTTCGGCCCAATGGCCAGAACACTCTTGCCAGCCAGTCCGCCCCATGACCCAGCCCGCCAAGCCGCCCGCCCACCCCGCCGTCCAGCGCAAGGCCCGGCTGGCCCAGGCGCTGCGCGCCAACCTGAAACGGCGGAAGGAGGCCGCCCGCCCGGCTGAGGCGGCTGATCCCCCGGTTTCTCCACAGGAAGACGGCGCCGGGACGGACCAAGATTAGGGATTGCCCCAAAGCGGCCATTTGTGCTTGTTAGCGGCAAATTTCCGGGTGCAGTGCACAAACCCGGCCACAGACAGGGATCTCCATGGACAGAATCCGCATTCGCGGCGGCAACCGGCTGAACGGCATCATTCCGATTTCGGGGGCGAAGAACGCCGCGCTGCCCCTGATGATCACGGCCCTTCTGACGCCGGAGACTCTCACCCTCTCCAACGTGCCGCGCCTGGTGGACGTGCTGCGCCTGCAGCGCATTCTGCAGAATCATGGCGTCGACATCACGGTGGCGGGCAAGCGCCCCGGCCAGACCACGGCCCATGGCGAGACGCTGAAGATTTCCGCCAGGCAGATCGTCGATACGACCGCCCCCTATGAACTGGTTTCCACCATGCGGGCCTCCTTCTGGGTGTTTGGCCCGCTGCTGGCCCGCATGGGCGAGGCCAAGGTGTCGCTGCCCGGCGGCTGCGCCATCGGCACGCGGCCCGTGGACCTGCACATCATGGCCATGGAGAAGCTGGGCGCCATCTGCGAGGTGGAGGGCGGCTATGTGAAGGCCAAGGCCCCCAAGGGCCTGAAGGGCGCCCATATCATTTTCCCCAAGGTGACGGTGGGGGCAACCCACGCGGCCCTGATGGCGGCGGTTCTGGCCGAGGGCGACACGATCATCGAGAATGCGGCGCGCGAGCCGGAAATCGGCGACGTGGCCGAGTGCCTGAACAAGATGGGCGCCAGGATCGAGGGCATCCATTCCTCGACGCTGAAGATCACCGGTGTTTCCAGCCTGCATGGCGCCACCCACGAGGTCATTGCCGACCGCATCGAGGCCGGCACCTATGCCATGGCGGCGGGAATGGCGGGGGGCGATGTGCTGCTCAAGGGGGCGCGCGCCGAAACGCTGGAGGCCATGATGGTGGCCATGCAGCAGACGGGAATCGACATCGAGGCCGTGGCCGAGGGCATTCGCGTGCGGCGCAATGGCAATGGCATTCAGCCGGTCAATGTGACGACCGATCCCTATCCCGGTTTTCCCACCGACCTTCAGGCCCAGTTCATGGCGCTGATGACCATGGCCAATGGCACCTCGATGATCCGCGAGACGATCTTCGAGAACCGCTTCATGCATGTGCAGGAACTGGCGCGTCTGGGGGCCGACATTCACCTGCACGGCGACGCAGCCGAGGTGCGCGGCGTGGCCAAGCTGACCGGGGCCGATGTGATGGCGACGGATTTGCGCGCCTCGGTGTCGCTGGTCATTGCCGGGCTGGTGGCCGAGGGCGACACCATGCTGCACCGGGTCTATCACCTGGACCGCGGCTTCGAGGCGCTGGAAGAAAAGCTCTCGGTCTGCGGGGCCGATGTGGTGCGGCTGTCGGGGGCCTGACATGCTGAAGCTGGCGGCGCGCGATCCCGACGATCTCGAGGTCATTTCGGCCCAGATGCAGGACGCACTGATCCGTCTGGCCGATGTCCGCTATGTGAAGAAGACCCGGCAATTTGTCCTGGTGGCCAATCGCTATGCCTGGGAGAGCCTGCCCGCCAAGGAACGCCACCGCAGCGGGCTGCACTTTGAGAATGTCCTGGCGGTGAAGCGCCATGGCTTGCGGCAGACCGACCCCGATGTCATCCTGTCGCTGATGAGCGTGAGCTTCGCGGAGACCGATGCGCCGGCCGGGGTGGTGACGCTGACCTTTGCCAATGGCGCGGTCGTGCAGCTCCATGTCGAATACCTCGACTGCCTGCTGAAGGATCTGGGTGGGGTGTGGGCGGCGGGCCGCACGCCGGATCACGGGGTCTGACCATGCAGCATCCGCCCGGCCCCGACCGCCTGATTGCCGTGGAACTGCATGAGAGCATCGGCTGCGGCACCTCGCCCGAGGCCGACCACGAACGGCGCGTGGCGATCTATGACCTGCTGGAGGAAAACACCTTCAAGCTGCTGCCCGATGTGGCGGGGCCCCATCGTCTCATTCTCTCCCCCCCCCATGGCCGCCCGCTGCTCGGCATCCAAAAAGAGCGCGGGGGACGGAGCACTCCCATCCGGCTGTCCCCGTCGCCCTTCCGCCGCCTCGTGAAGGATTATTTCATGGTGTGCGAGAGCTATTACAGCGCCATCAAGCTGTCCACGCCCGCCCAGATCGAAACCATCGACATGGCCCGGCGCGGCCTGCACAACGAGGGCTCCACCCTGTTGCAGGAGCGGCTGGACGGCAAGGTGGACATGGATTTCAACACCGCCCGGCGTCTGTTCACGCTGGTCTGCGTGCTGCACTGGCGGGGGTGACCCCCGTGCCGCAGCCCCTTCCCAGCGCCGTCCTTTTCGTCTGCACCCATAATGTCATCCGCTCGCCCATGGCGGCAGCGCTCATGCACCATTATTTCGGCCACCGCGTCTATGTCGCCTCGGCGGGCATCCGCCCCACCGACCCCGACCCCTTCGTGGGCGTGGTCATGGAGGAAATCGGCATTGACCTGTTCAGCCACCGGCCCCACCTCATCGAGGATCTGGAGGACATGAGCTTCGACGTGGTGGTGTCGCTGTCGCCCGAGGCCCACCACCGGGCGGTGGACCTGACCCGCACCATGGCCATCGACATCGAATACTGGCCGACGCTGGACCCTTCGGCCACCACCGGGTCGCGCGAGCATATCCTCGATGCCTATCGGGCGGTGCGCGACGGGCTGGCCCGCAAGATCCTGGCCCGTTTCCCGCGCGAGCAGGCCCGGGGGGTGTGAGGCACGGCCATTGCGGCAGGGCTTGAATTTCCGCCGGAACGGGTCCATGGGAACAGCCGCCAACCAATGGAGAGTGCATGGCGAAGGAAGAACTTCTGGAATTCGAGGGCACGGTGTCGGAACTGCTGCCCAACGCCACGTTCCGGGTGAAACTGGACAATAATCACGAGATCATCGCCCATACCGCCGGCAAGATGCGCAAGAACCGCATCCGGGTTCTGGCCGGTGACCGGGTGATGGTGGAAATGACGCCCTATGACCTGACCAAGGGCCGCATCAACTATCGCTTCAAGTAGGACACGGACCCGGTGAGCGACAATCGCGCCCGACTGGTCCTGGCCAGCGCCTCGCCCCGGCGGCTCACGCTCCTTGACCGGGTGGGGCTTTCGCCTGCCCTGCTCAATCCCGCCGATGTGGACGAGACGCCGCTCAAGCGCGAGACACCGCGCCGCCTCTCCATCCGGCTCGCCAAGGCCAAGGCCGAGAAGGCCAGGACCGCGCCGGAAGTTCTAGCCTTGGGGCCGCATGCCTTCATTCTCGCCGCCGATACGGTGGTGGGCCTGGGCCGGCGCATTCTGCCCAAGGCCGAGACCTATGAGCAGGCCGCCGACTGCCTGAACCTGCTCTCGGGCCGGTCGCACTGGGTTTATTCCACCATCTGTCTCATTCCACCCTCGGGCAAGGCCATCACCCGCTGCGTGGAAACCAAGGTGCGCTTCAAGCGCCTGGCGCGCGAGGATGTGGACAGCTATCTCGCCAGCAACGAATGGCGCGGCAAGGCCGGCGGCTATGCCATCCAGGGCCGGGCCGAGGCCTTCGTGCGCTATCTCGCGGGCTCCCATTCCGGCGTCGTCGGCCTGCCCCTGCAGGAGACAGTGGCGCTTTTGCAGGGCGCGGGCTTTCCGGTCTATCATAGCTGGATGACCACGCCCTCGGACATGGTCTGAAGACCATGGCGGACCCCACGCCGCTGAGGCCGCGCCGCGCCTGCCCCATCTGCAAGAAACCCGCAAGCCAGAAGGATTTTCCCTTCTGCTCGCCGCGCTGCAAAACGGTGGACCTGGGGCGCTGGCTGGGCGAGGCCTATGCCATTCCCGCCGCCGAGGCGGGCGCGCCCGGCGACGAGACGGACAAGGGCAGCGACGACTAGATCTGGCGTCTCAGCAATCAGACAGCGGGGACGCCGAGGAGGTCCCGCGCGGCGGGCACCTGCTCCAGCGCCCATTTCAGCCGGTCCTTGTCGAGCTTCTGCAACGCCGAGGGATCAACCCGATTGCCGGGGGAAATGCCCCTGGTGATGTCGGAGAGTTGCTGGCGCAGAATGGCGCCCAGCAACACCTCATGGGCCTCCAGCACGGCATTGAGCTGACGCTCCGGCACGTCCTTCCGGCCGCGCAGCGCCTCCAGCCGGAAGAGGGTGGAACGCTGGCTGAGACCATGGCGCAGCGCCAGCACGCGGGCGGTGGCGAAGATCGGCAGGATGCCGTTCTTCTTCAGGTCCATGCGGCCATCCTCGTCGGTGGCGAAGCGCCCGAACCAGCCGATGAGATTTTCCGATTGCGCGGCGGTCACACTCATCAACTGGGTGAAGGAGGCGGTGTGGGCCGCAACCGCGAGCGCCGACTGCATGAGATCGTCGGCGAGGCCGCGATCGCCGTGAACCGGCACGGCATCAAAGAAGATGTCGGCGTTGAGGATGTCGTGCGGGTTGGCCTTGGCCAGCCAGGCGGCCACCTGCTTGCGCCATGCGGCGGAGGTCCTGCGCCAGGTGCCGTTGCCCGCCATGAAGCCGCCCTTGCAGAAGGGCGCGCCCACCTCATAGAGGATGGCGTTCATGCGGGTGCCCACCCGTTCGAGCCAGGCATCGGCCACGGCTTCATCCGGCGCATCGAAGATGATGGCATTGTCCTGATCGAGCGCCAGCAGACTTTCGCCCCGGCCGCCGGAACCCAGCACCATGACGGCATAGCGCAGCCCTTCGGGCCGGGGGCTGGCCGCCGCCACCTCGGCTTCCGCCATGCGCGCGGCATGGGCGGTGAGGCTGCACAGTTCGGACGAGATGATGCCCGCGACATCGCGCGCGCCCACGCCCTCCTCCACCAGGGCACGGGCGGCATCGGCCAGCTTGCGCCAGACGGCGGCGAGGTCATTGACGCCCACCGCCTCGTCCAGCGCATCGGACAAGGCCACGGCCTCATCACCGCGCAGGCGCATGAGGTCGCGCTGGGTGAGAGCACCCGTGAGATCGCCCGCCGCATTGACCACGCCCATGTGACGGTAGCGCTTGCGCTGCATGCGGCCAAAGGCGACATAGAGGAAATCCGTCTCGGCCACGGTGGAGAGCGGGAAGGTGGCGATGGCGGAGATGGGTTTCCAGAAGGCTTTCTCGCCGTCTTTCGCAATGGCGCGGAGAATGTCGCGTTCGGTGACGATGCCGTGCGGCGCGTCGGGCTTGGCACGGGCCAGAAACACCGAGCTGATCTTGCGTCCGGCGATCATGGTCAGGGCATCGCGCACCGTCATGGCGGGATCGGCGAAGATGGGCGGCTTCGACATCACATCTTCGGCGCGGTGGCGATAGGGATAGGAGTCGACCCGCGCCAGGACCCCCATCTGCATGGCGTTGACGGTCTGGGGCCGCACCACGTCCTGCCAGCCGATGGAGGCCTGTTCGCGTTGCATGTCGGCAAGCTTGCGGCAGGCATCCTCGGCCTCGGCTAGGGTGCGGATGGAGCGCTCGCGCAGGGGGGGCAGCAGTTTCAGGAAGATTTCCGCCGTGAGGCGCGCATCGGCGAGGGCCCGGTGGCGCGCGCCCAGCGGCAGATCAAGCCAGGCGGCAATGGATTCGAGCGAGAAGTCCGGCAGGGTGGGATTGAGCAGGCGCACCAGGTCGCGCACGTCAAGCGAGCGCGGCTGCTTCCAGGCCAAGGCGGCGCGCTCATGCTCCTGCTTCAGCATGCCAAGGTCATAGCCCAGCGAGTAGCCGAGCGTGACATGGTCGCCCGCGAAGGCCTGATAGCGCTTGATGACGGTGGCGAAGTCATCGGCCTTCATCACCTCGCCGGTGGTGATGCCGTGAATGGCGGTGGACTCCGGCGGCACCTTTTCGCCGGGGTTCACCAGTTCCGAGAAGGTCACGGCGTCATCCAGCGCGCCATTGCTGAGGGCGGCGGCGCCCATTTCGATGATGCGGCCCTTCTTCACGTCCAGCGAAGTGGTTTCCGTGTCGATGACGACGGCGGTGAGCGAGCGCAGGGGGGTTGCCGAGGTGGAAGGAGCCAGACCGGGTTTCATCACATGCTCCGGCGGCGCGGTCAGCGGGGATCGCGCAGCAGCCGGCCTCCCTCCATCAGTTCCTTGCCGCGCGGGCGGCGCACATCGTCAATGAAGTCGGCCATGGCGGGTGACGGGCGCCGGGTGGCAAGGCTCACCACGACGAGGGTGAGGAAGCCCAGCGGCAGACCGAAGAGGGCGGAAGAAATATTCTTGATGCCGAACCAGTTGGCGATGGTCTGGGCATGGGCGTCGAGGGCGGCCCAGGCCGCGGGCTTCAACTCGGCGGCGGCCCCTTCATAGGCGGCCTTGAGGCTCTGGTATTTTTCGATGTCCGCAGGCGACGCACCCGACAAGCCCGACCACACTTCATAGAAGCCCACGGCGTAATAGCGTGTACCGAAGAGGTAATAGAGCGTCACCAGGAAGCCCACGGCCATGGCCGCCACGGCCCCCCACTTGTTGGCGCGCTTCCACCACACGCCCATGACCAGCGCCGGGAACAGGCCCGCCGCCGCCAGCGAAAAGGCCCAGGACACCATGGCCAGGATGTCGCCGGGGTGGGTGGAGGCGACGAAGGCCGCAAGGATGGCCACCACCACGAGGAAGGCGCGCGACACGATGAGGCGGCGCGCGGTGGGGGCCTGGGGATCCACCATCTTGTAGTAGATGTCATGCGACAGGGCGTTGGCGATGGCGAGCAGCAGGCCATCGGCGGTGGACAGGGCCGCCGCCAGGCCGCCAGCGGCCACCAGGCCGGCGATGACATAGGGCATGCCGGCGATTTCCGGCGTGGCGAGAACGATGGCGTCATGGTCCAGTGTCAGCGCCCGGTTGGTGATGAGGCCCGAGGTGTCGCCCGCCTGCTGCGCGGCGAGGTGAATGGCCTGCTGAAAGAGATCAGGCGCGGTGACGGCAGGGGTCTGGGCGATGGTGGTGAAGAGCCACTGCTTCAGTGGATCGGCCATCTGGTCCCAGGCGGCAAGGGCATCGCCGAGACCCTTGGCCTGAAGGGCGGGCGCAACGGCGGCCCAGTCCTTGGCACCGAGGAGAATGGCATCGCGCGCCGCAGTGATGGCACCGGCCAGACCATGCAGCGACAGGCCGTGAATCTTCACCAGATCGAGGTTGGAATAGGTGGTGATCCAGCCCGGCAGATGATCGAGGCTCTGGCCGATGACGTTGGTGTAGACCTCAAGCTTGGCGAAGGCGGCGTAGGACGGGGCGGTGACGTAAAGTATGAAAATGAAGAGCAGCGACCAGGCCACGGACTTGCGCGCATCGCGCACCGAGGGCGTGGTGAAATAGCGCATGAGAATGTGGGGCAGCGAGGCGGTGCCGACCATGAGGCAGAGGATGAGGGCGAAGAAATTCACCCGGTCATAGGACAGGAAGGGCGTGAGATAGGAGCGAAGATCGGCGGTGGTGGCAAGGCCCTGCTGGAGCATCTGCTGTTCGCGCGCGGCAATGTCCGACAGTGCCTGGCCATACATGAGCTGCGGCAGGGGCACGCCGTATTTCTGGGTCGAGAGGATGACGACCGGCACCAGATAGGCGACGATGAGGACGATGTATTGCGCCACCTGCGTCCAGGTGACGGCGCGCATGCCGCCCAGCATGGAACAGACGAGAATGCCGGCGAGGGCGGCATAGACCGCAATGTCGAAGGGAATGCCGAGGAAGCGCGAGGCGATGAGGCCGGTGCCATAGACCTGGGCCACCAGATAGGTGAAGGAACAGGACATGAGCACGATGACGCCGAAGAGGCGGGCGAGCGTGCCGCCGTAACGGGCGGCAAGAAAGTCCGGCACGGTATAGGCGCCGAACTTGCGCAAATAGGGCGCGAGCAGCACCGCCATGAGCAGGAAGCCGCCGGTCCAGCCGAGGATGAAGGCCAGGCCGTCATAGCCCAGGGCATAAAGCGTGCCCGCCATGCCGACGAAGGATGCCGCCGACATCCAGTCGGCCCCCGTGGCCATGCCGTTATAGACGGCGGGCACCTTGCGGCCCGCGACATAATATTCCGACACCTGGCTGGTGCGCGCCACGATGCCGATGAAGGCGTAGACGGCAACCGTGAAGGCGATGAAGATGTAGCCGAGCACGATGTTGGGCACGCCGAGATATTCGAGCAGCCCCACCAGCAGAACGACGGCGAGGAAGCCCACGGTATAGATGCCGTAGATCTTGCCGAGATTGTTGATGAAGCCGCCGTCGTTCTTGAAGGCCATGGCTCAGTCGTCCTCGGCGAAGCCATGGGCGCGATCAATCTGGTCCTGCCTGTTGGCAAACCAGAAGAGCAGCACCACGAAGGCGATGAGCGAACCTTGCGCCGCCAGCCAATAGCCGAGCGGAAAACCCAGGAGCACGATCTCGTTGAGGCGCGCCACCGGCAGATGAATGACGAAGGAGAAGAGCGCCCAGAGCGCCAGCATGACGGCCATGAGCCTGCGGGTCTGGGCCCAGTGGGCCTTGCCCTGATCGTCCGACATGCACTTCTCCCTGCGGGCTGACTTCGCCCTGCCCGCCACCTTTGCCCCCGGCTGCGGATTTGGCCAAGCCTAACATTGCGGGGAAGACCGCCTAATTGGACTTTGGGCGGAACGGCGTCTGGCACAGGCTTGTTCGCACTTGCAAAATATTTGTTCCGTATGCGGATGATATGGCGGCGGGAAGCCCCTTTCGGGCGGTTCCGACCCAGGCCAGGGCCCGGCTTCCTCGGGGCTGGACAAGGCTTTCGCCCTTGCCTATAAGCCCAACTCCACAGTGTGCCCAGGTAGCTCAGTTGGTAGAGCAGCGGACTGAAAATCCGCGTGTCGGTGGTTCAATTCCGCCCCTGGGCACCATTCCCCCTCCCTGCCCTGCCCGGTTTTTCCCCGCGTCATCGCTGCCGCTTTGCAAAGGCGTGCGCCGTGGCCTATCCATGGCCCGGAACGAGGTGAACCATGCGGGACGTGATTATCATCGGCGGCGGGCACAACGGGCTGGTCACGGCGGCCTATCTGGCGGGGGCCGGCCTCAAGGTCACGGTGCTGGAACAGCGCCATGTGGTGGGCGGGGCCGCCGTCACCGAGGAATTTCATCCCGGCTTTCGCAATTCAGTGGCGGCCTATACTGTCTCGCTGCTCAACCCCAAGGTCATCCGCGATCTCGATCTCGCCCGCCATGGTCTGACCGTGGTGGAGCGCGGGCTGTCCAATTTCCTGCCTTTGCCGGATGGCCGCTATCTCAAGGTCGCACCGGGCCGGACCAGGGCCGAGGTTGCCAGGTTTTCGACCCGCGACGCCGAGGCGCTGGACGCCTATGGCGAAAGGCTGGACCGCATGGCGGACACGCTGCGCGCCATGGTGCTGGAAACGCCGCCCAATGTGGTGACGGGCCAGGGCCTCATGCCGCTCATCACCGAGCTGGTGAGCAGCGTGCGGGTGGCCAGGCGGTTGCGGGGTCTCGGTCTCGACGGCCAGCGTGACCTCCTGGAGATCATGACGCGGTCGGCGGGGGCCTATCTCGACCAGTGGTTCGAGAGCGACCCTATCAAGGCGGCCTATGGCTTCGACGGCGTGGTGGGCAACTATGCCTCGCCCTATGCGGCGGGGTCGGCCTATGTGCTGCTGCATCACTGCTTCGGCGAGGTGAACGGGCGAAAGGGCGTGTGGGGCCATGCCACCGGCGGCATGGGGGCCATCACCCAGGCCATGGCGCGGGCGGTGGAAGCGCGCGGCGGCGAGATCCGCCTCAACACCGGGGTTGCGGAAATTCTGGTGAAGCAGGGCAAGGCGGTGGGCGTCGTCACCGCGGCGGGCGAGACGCTGGAGGCGCGCGCGGTCGTCTCCAACCTGCACCCCAAGCTCACCTTCGAGCGCCTGATGGACGGGGCCGTGCTGCCCGCCGATTTCCGCCAGCGCATCAAAACCTATCACTCCGGCTCCGGCACCTTCCGCATGAATGTGGCGCTCGCCGAACTGCCGAGCTTCACCTGCCTGCCGGGCAAGGAAAGGGCCGAACACCACACGGCGGGAATCATCATGGCGCCGAGCCTGGCCTATATGGAAAAGGCCTGGATGGACGCCAGGCAGCATGGCTGGTCCAGGGAGCCCATCGTGGAGGTTTTGATCCCCTCCACCCTCGACGACACGCTGGCACCGCCCGGCCGGCATGTGGCCTCGCTGTTCTGTCAGCATGTGGCGCCGGAACTGCCCGATGGCCGGTCGTGGGACGATCACCGCGAGGAGGTGGCCGACCTGATGATCGCCACGGTGGACCGCTTTGCGCCGGGCTTTGCCAAGTCGGTGATTGCGCGGCAAATCCATTCGCCGCTCGACCTCGAACGCAAGTTCGGCCTGGTCGCGGGCGACATCTTCCATGGCCAGCTGGGCATGGACCAGCTTTATTCGGCCCGGCCCGTGCTGGGCCATGCGGATTATCGCGCGCCGTTGAAGGGCCTCTATCTGTGCGGTTCCGGCACGCATCCCGGCGGCGGCGTGACGGGGGCACCGGGGCATAATGCGGCGCGCGAGATCCTCGCCGACTTCAAGCGGCGGCGTTAAGGGTCATCACTTGGGACAGTGCGCGGCCGCCACTTGCGCGAAGACATCGTCCTTGCCGGCAAATTTCTGCGGCGGGTTGGTGTTGCCCTTGATGAAGTCAAGCCGCAGGCCATGGGCAAAGCTGCCCTTGAAATAGGAAATATTGGGCATGGTGTAGGTCTTGGCCTTGCAGGCGATCACCACATCGGCGCGCAGCGACCGGTGGCCGCCCTGCATGCGGTGCTCGAAATTGACCAGGCCCTTGAAAGACACGGTGCCCTTGTCGGCCTTGATGCGGGCGGGCGAGACGAGCAGCTGCTGGCCCAGACCGGCATAGGCTTCCACTTTGCTCAGGCGATAGGGGGCCGAGTTCTTGTCGGGCTGCTTCTGGCCCGCGCCCATCAGTTCGGCAAAGCCTTCGCTGACGAAGAGCACGCGGTTCTCGTCCTTGCCCTTGAGGGCGAGGCGCGATCCATCCTTGTTCCAGACAGCCTTGCCCTTGGAGACGAAGGGCTTGTCGGACTTGCCGAGATAGGTTTCGATCAACTCGTAATGGGTGGTGCCGCCCGCGTCATTGAGGTGCAGCCAGGTTTCAATGCCCGAACAGTCGGCGCAGGGCACGGTGGCGGTGTAATAGCCATCCCAGTCCACGCTGGTGCGGGTCGAATCCTGGGCAAGGGCGGGAAGGCTGGCGGCGGTGCACAGGGCGGCGGCAAGGGCAAGGCGGCGGATCATGGGACGTGTCTCCAGGGTGGTGCTCAACCACGGCACAGGGGCCTTGGGCCAGGATTGTGTCAAAGCTCTGACCTTGTGGTAGAATAACCGCTGTCCTGCAAAAAAAGGCCTGGACGCGGAGGGGGTATTGTCATGAAGCTGCTCGATCTGCTGCGGAAGCTCGGCATCCTGTCCTACGGCGCGAAGGCCGGAACCTATACCTCGGCCAAGGACCGGCCCGTCGACATGGATATCGAGGCCGACATGACGGGAGGCTTTGGCCGCAGCGGCGGTGACGACAAGACCACGACCGGCGGGGGCGGCGGGTTCTGATCTCCGCGTCAGGGCGACATGCGCTTTGACGGCTCAAGGCCTTCGCTCTGACGTCTTGATGGCGCGCAACTTGCCAGACTTCTGCTGGTCCCGCAAAAGCCAGGTTATTTCAGAGCTTCCGCAGGAAGACATTGCGCACGCGGTGATCGGCGCCCTTGCGCAGAACCAGCGAGGCGCGCGGCCGCGTGGGGATGATGTTCTCGCGCAGATTCACCTGATTGATGGTTTCCCAGAAATGGCTGGCGAGCTTCAGGGCCTCGGCGTCGGAAATGTTGGCGTAGCGGTGGAAGTAGGACTTGGGATTGCGGAAGGCACCGGACCTGAGCGAGAAGAAGCGGTCCACATACCACTGGCGCAACAGCTTCTCTTCGGCGTCGATGTAGACGGAGTAATCGAAGAAGTCCGAGACATTGGGAATGCCCCGGCCATCGCGCGGGGGGCGGCCCGTCTGCAGCACGTTGACCCCCTCGACGATGAGAATGTCGGGCTGGTCGATGGTGACATGCTCGCCCTTCAGCACGTCATAGGAGAGGTGCGAATAGAGGGGGGCCTGAACGTGGCGCTTGCCCGCCTTGATGTCGGACATGAAGCGCAGGATGGCGGGCAGGTCATAGCTTTCGGGAAAGCCCTTGCGGCTCATCAGCCCGTCACGCTCCAGCGCGGCATTGGGCATGAGGAAGCCGTCGGTGGTGACGAGATCGACCTTGGGGTGGTTGGGCCAGCGCGACAGGAGCCGGCGCAGGATGCGCGCGGTGGTTGACTTGCCCACGGCCACCGAGCCGGTCATGCCGATGACATAGGGCACCTTGCGGTCATGGGCGTGGAGGAAATTGTTGGTGGCGAGGAAGAGTTCCTGGGTTGCCGCCACATAGAGATTGAGCAGGCGCGACAGCGGCAGATAGATTTCCTCCACCTCGCCCAGGTCCACCCGGTCGGTGAGGCCGGTGAGTTCGTCGAGGTCGGCCTGGGTCAGGGTCATGGGTGTGTCGGCACGAAGCTTCGACCATTCCTCACGGTCAAAGCGGCGGAAGGGCGAAACCTCGCGAGCGAAGGAATGATTGAGCATGACGATCAGCGGTCCTTGCGCGATGCCTTTTCGGAAAGGCCGCTCTGGCTTTCGCGGGCGGCGAGTTCGGCCATCACCTCATCGATCGATACGCCCGAGGCGGTGAGCAGCACGAGGAAATGATAGAGCACATCGGCGGCCTCGGCAGTGATGTGGCGGGGCTCGCGCTCCATGGCGGCGATGACCAGTTCCACCGCCTCCTCGCCGAATTTCTTGGCGCAGCGGTCCACCCCCTTGTGCAGGAGTTTTGCCGTGTAGGAGGTCTCGGGCGAAGCGCCGCGCCGGGCGGCGATGGTCTCGGCGAGTTTGGCCAGCGTGGTGAGGGAGTGGGTCATGGAAACCTCTTAAGCGAGACGCATGGCAAGACCCTCCGCCGCCATATGGGCCTTGGCCTCAGCGATGGTGAAGGTGCCGAAGTGGAAGATGGAGGCGGCCAGCACCGCCGTGGCGTGGCCGTCGCGGATGCCGGCCACCAGATGATCCAGTGTGCCGACGCCGCCCGAGGCGATGACCGGGATGGTGACGGCGTCGGCGATGGCGCGGGTCAAGGGAATGTTGAAGCCCTTGCCGGTGCCGTCGCGGTCCATGGAGGTGAGCAGGATTTCGCCCGCGCCGAGGGCTGCCACCTCGCGGGCGAAGCCCACGGCGTCAATGCCGGTTTCGCGCCGGCCGCCATGGGTGAAGATTTCGAATTTTCCGGGAGCCGTTTCCTTGGCGTCGATGGCGACAACCACGCATTGACTGCCGAATTTCTCCGCCGCCTCGCGCACGAAGTCTCGCCGGGCCACGGCGGCGGAATTGATCGACACCTTGTCGGCCCCGGCGAGCAGAAGGGCGCGAATGTCGTCCAGTGTGCGCACGCCGCCGCCGACGGTCAGCGGCATGAAGCAATGCTCGGCGGTGCGGCGCACCACGTCCAGCATGATGCCGCGATTCTCATGGGTGGCGGTGATGTCGAGGAAGCACAGTTCGTCCGCCCCGGCGCGGTCATAGGCGCGGGCCGCCGCCACCGGGTCTCCGGCGTCGCGCAGGTTGACGAAGTTGACGCCCTTGACCACGCGGCCATCCTTGACATCGAGACAGGGAATGATGCGCGCCTTGAGCATCAGCGCGCCCCGCGGATGAGGGCAAGTGCGGCGGCGGGATCAAGCCTGCCGTCATAGAGTGCCCGACCGGAAATGGCACCCTGCAATCGGGCGCAATCGGGTTCCAGCAGGCGCTTGATGTCATCGAGCGAGGCCAGCCCGCCCGAGGCAATGACGGGAATGGCAATGGCGTCGGCCAGCGCCAGCGTGCTCTCGATGTTGAGGCCCTTCAGGATGCCGTCGCGGTCGATGTCGGTGAAGACGATGGCCGCAACGCCTGCATCTTCAAAGCGGTGGGCAAGGTCAATGGCCGTGAGGGAGGAGGTTTCGCCCCAGCCTTCCACCGCCACATGGCCCGCCTTGGCGTCGATGCCGACGACGATCCGGCCCGGAAACCTGGTGCAGGCCTCCCTCACCAGCGCGGGATGACGCAGCGCCACGGTGCCGAGGATGACCCGGCTTATGCCCGCTGAAAGCCAACGTTCGATGGTGGCGAGGTCGCGGATGCCACCGCCCAATTGCACGGGAATCTTCACCGCCTTCAGGATGGCCTCGACGGCGCGGCCATTGACCGGACGGCCCACGAAGGCGCCGTTCAGGTCGACGAGGTGGAGCCATTCAAAGCCCTGCTGCTCGAAGGTCCGGGCCTGGGCCGCCGGGTCATCGTTGAAGACGGTGGCCTCGCGCATGTCGCCGAGCTTGAGGCGCACGCATTGGCCGTCCTTGAGATCAATGGCCGGAAACAGGATCATGGCCGCCACCTGAGAAAATTGGCGATGAAGGAGAGGCCGAGAGACTGGCTCTTTTCGGGATGAAATTGCGTGCCCACGATGTTGTCGCGGCCGACGATGGCGGTGATCGCCCCGCCATAATCGGTGGTGGCGAGGACATGGGCGGGGTTGGCCGCCGCCAGATGATAGGAGTGAACGAAATAGGCGTGCAGGCCCTTTGGCCCCAGCGGCAGGCCGGCCAAGAGCGGATGGGCGCCCGACACATCGAGCGTGTTCCAGCCCATGTGGGGGATCTTCAGCGTGGCGTCCGCCGGCTCGATCAGCTTCACGTCGCCCGGAATCCAGCCCAGACCTTCGGTCACGTCATGCTCCAGCCCGCGCGTGGCCAGAAGCTGCATGCCGACGCAAATGCCGAGGAAGGGCTTGCCGCCGTCCCGCATCGCGCGTTCCAGCGCCGTCACCATGCCGGGCACGGCGTCAAGCCCCCGGCGACAATCCTTGAAGGCCCCCACCCCCGGCAGCACGATGTGGCTGGCGCGGGCTAGGGCTTCGGGATCGGCGGTGACATCGACCGTGCCCTTGAGGCCATGGTCGGAAAGCGCCCGCTCGAAGGCCTTGGCGGCGGAGTGCAGGTTGCCGGAACCGTAATCGATGATGGCGACGCGGGTCATGCGCCCCCCGGTGAAAACAGGCCGAGCAGATCGGCGGGGGCAGGGCGAGCGACGATGGGCGGCGGCGGGGCTTTGGGCGCAGGCGTGGTGCGGCTGGCGAAGAAGCGCAGTTCCGCCTCGTCCGCGTTCGCGCCCGGCACTTCTCCCAGGAAGCGGAAGCCGCGTTTTTCATAGAGCCAGTCGCGCAATGTGGCCGCCTCCAGCCCCAGCCAGAGGGCCAGCAGATTGGCCAGCAGTCCCGGCAGAAGCGGGTTGACCCCCAGGGCCAGAACCTCCACCACGCCAAAGACCAGCGCCAGCCCCACGGCCAGAAGATAGTGGCGATGCCACAGGGCCCAGAGCGCGGTGAAGATCACCGCGCCCCAGGAAAACCTGTGCGCAACGAACACCGCCCGTTCCGCGGTGCTGTCTGCCTTGGGGGCCCAAACCGAATAGGTGGTCATCAGCCTGACAGCGTGCCTTTGGTGGAGGGAATGCGGTCCTTCTGGCGCGGGTCGATCTCCACCGCATCGCGCAGGCTGCGGGCCACCGCCTTGAAGCAGCTTTCAGCGATATGGTGGCAATTGCCGCCATAGAGAGTTTCCAGATGCAGCGTGATCCCGGCATTCATGGCCAGAGCCTGAAAGAACTCGCGCACCAGTTCGGTGTCAAAACTGCCGATCTTGGCGCGGCTGAAGTCGGCCTTGAACACGAGGTAAGGCCGGCCCGACACGTCAATGGCCGCGCGGGTCAGAACCTCGTCCATGGGAAGATGGCAGGAGGCATAGCGGCGGATGCCCTTGCGGTCGCCCAGCGCCTGGTTCAGCGCCTGACCCAGGGCAATGCCAACATCCTCCACCGAGTGGTGATCGTCGATGTGGGTGTCGCCCCTGGCCTCAACCGTCATGTCGATGAGGGAATGGCGGGCAAGCTGGTCGAGCATGTGATCGAAGAAACCCACCCCGGTCGCCATGGAGGACTGGCCGGTGCCGTCGAGGTTGACGGTGACGGAAATGGTGGTTTCGGTGGTCTTGCGGGTGATCACGGCCTGGCGCATGGGAAGGCGTCCTTTCGGGCGCGCTCATAGCAGAATGGGGGGGATATGGCTATATTCGCCGCCGTCTCAGGGTTAGGAAAAGGGATGAGGCTTTTAATCGGGCCGCCCCCTTCCCATATGGGGCGGCGTTAACCAGTACAGGCAGGGATTTCCATGGGCGACATTCCGCAGTGGCACGGCACCACCATTCTCACCGTGCGCAAAAAGGGCAAGGTGGTGATTGCGGGCGATGGCCAGGTGAGCCTGGGCCAGACCATCATCAAGGGCAATGCGCGCAAGGTGCGGCCCCTGGGCACGGGCGGGGTCATTGCCGGATTTGCCGGGGCCACCGCCGACGCCATGACGCTGTTCGAGCGGCTGGAGGGCAAGCTGGAGCAATTTCCCACCCAACTCACCCGGGCCTGCGTGGAAATGGCCAAGGACTGGCGCACCGACCGCTATTTGCGCCGGCTGGAAGCCATGATGATCGTGGCCGACCGGCAGGTTTCCCTCGTGCTCACCGGCACGGGCGATGTGCTGGAGCCGGAGAATGGCGTGACCGCCATCGGCTCCGGCGGCAATTATGCGCTGGCGGCGGCGCGCGCGCTCATGGACAGCGATCTCGACGCCGAGACCATTGCCCGCAGGGCCATGGCCATCGCCGCCGACATCTGCGTCTATACCAATGGCAACCTCACCGTTGAAACGCTTGAAGCCTGAGCATGACCGACTTTTCCCCCCGTGAGATCGTTTCCGAACTGGACCGCTACATCGTGGGCCAGACCGAGGCCAAGCGCGCCGTGGCCACCGCGCTCCGCAACCGCTGGCGGCGGCGGCAGATCGAAGGGCCCTTGCGCGACGAAGTGGTGCCCAAGAACATCCTGATGATCGGCCCCACCGGCGTGGGCAAGACCGAGATCGCGCGCCGGCTGGCGCGGCTGGCGCAGGCCCCCTTTCTGAAGGTGGAGGCCACCAAGTTCACCGAGGTCGGCTATGTCGGCCGCGACGTGGACCAGATCGTGCGCGATCTGCTGGAGGCGGGCATCGCCATGGTGAAGGCCGCGCGGCGCAAGGACGTGGCGGCACAGGCCCATCTGAACGCCGAAGGCCGCGTGCTGGAGGCGCTGGTGGGGGCCAATGCGTCGGAGGCCACGCGCGACAGCTTCCGCAAGAAGCTGCGCAACAGCGAGCTGGACGCGCGCGAGATTGAAATCCAGGTGGCGGACACGGGCCTGCCCGGCGGCTTTGATATTCCAGGCGGTCAGGCGCAGGTCATCAACCTGTCGGAAATGTTCGGCAAGGCCTTTGGCCAGCGCACCAAGGCGCGGCGCATGACGGTGAAGGCGGCGCACGAGGTGCTGCTGGCCGAGGAGAGCGACAAGCTGCTCGATCAGGACGCGGTGGTGCAGGAGGCGATTGCCGCGGTGGAGAACAACGGCATCGTCTTCCTCGACGAGGTGGACAAGATCTGCGCCCGCTCCGAACGCCAGGGCGCGGATGTGAGCCGCGAGGGGGTGCAGCGCGACCTGTTGCCCTTGATCGAGGGGACCACGGTTTCGACCAAATATGGCGCGGTGAAAACCGACCATATCCTGTTCATCGCCTCGGGTGCCTTCCACATCGCCAAGCCGTCGGACCTGCTGCCGGAGTTGCAGGGGCGGCTGCCCATCCGGGTTGAATTGAAGGCTCTGACCCAGGACGACTTCCGCCGCATCCTGACCGAGCCGGAGGCGAGCCTGATCAAGCAATATACCGCCCTCATGGCGACCGAGGGGGTGACGCTGACCTTCACCGCGGACGGCATCGCCGCCATTGCGCGCTATGCCTTCGAGATCAACGCCAGCGTGGAGAACATCGGGGCGCGGCGCTTGCAGACCATCATGGAGCGGGTGCTGGACGAGGTGAGCTATACCGCCACCGACCGCAGCGGCGAGACGGTGACGGTGGACGAGGGCTTTGTGACCAAGAACATCGGCGCCCTGGCCAAGAACGCGGACCTGTCGAAGTTCATTCTTTAAGGTTTCACACGTCCCTCGCACGCAGATGTGGCGCGGGTTCCAAGCCTGTCGCCGTAACGACCATGAACTAGCCGTCAGCCCTTCAGGTCTTCCGGCCGTGGCATGGCGATCACGTTATAGCCGCCATCGACGTAGTGGATTTCGCCGGTGACGCCGCCGGAGAGGGGCGAGAGGAGATACATGCCGGCGTTGCCCACCTCTTCCAGCGAAACGGGGCGGCGCAGCGGCGAATGGTTCTGCTGGAAGGCGAACATGGCGCGCGCATCGCCAATGCCCGCGCCCGCCAGGGTGCGCATGGGGCCGGGCGAGAGCGCGTTGACCCGCAGGCCCATGGGGCCATAATCCGCCGCGAGATAGCGCACCGAGGCCTCCAGCGCCGCCTTGGCCACGCCCATGACGTTATAGTTCGGCATGGTGCGTGATGAGCCCAGGAAGGTCAGGGTCAAGGCCGCGCCGCCGGGGTTCATCATGGCGGCGGCGCGCTTCACCGCCTCGGTGAAGGCAAAACACGAAATCACCATGGTGCGCGAGAAATTCTCCCGCGTGGTGTCGGCATATTTGCCCTTGAGTTCGTTCTTGTCGGAGAAGGCGATGGCATGGACGAGGAAATCAATGGTGCCCCATTCGCGCTTCAGCCCGTCAAAGGCGGCGTCCACGCTGTCGAGGTTCTCGACATCGCAATCATAGAGGAGCTTTGAGCCCAGGCTCTCCGCCAGGGGAGCGAGACGTCGGCCGAAGGCTTCGCCCTGATGGGTGAAGGCCAACTCCGCTCCCTGGGCGGCGCAGGCCTGGGCAATGCCCCAGGCCAGCGAATGATCGTTGGCCACCCCCATGATGAGGCCGCGCTTGCCCTGCATCACGCCGGTCATGCGCGTCAGCCCTTCAGGCGCTGGAACACCAGCGTGGCATTGGTGCCGCCGAAGCCGAAGCTGTTGGACATCACCGTATCGATCCTGGCGTTGTCGACGCGCTGGCGCAGGATGGGAACACCTTCAAACTCGGGATCAAGCTCTTCGATGTTGGCGCTTTCGCACAGGAAGCCCTCCTGCATCATGAGGATGGAGTAGATGGCCTCCTGAACGCCGGTGGCCCCCAGCGAATGTCCGGTCAGGGACTTGGTGGAGGAGATGGGCGGGATATTGTCGCCGAAGACCTCGCGGATGGCCTCGATCTCCTTCTTGTCGCCCACCGGCGTCGAGGTGCCGTGGGGGTTGATGTAGTCCACCGTGCCCGTGACCGTTGACAGCGCCATCCTCATGCAGCGCACCGCTCCTTCCCCGGAGGGTGCGACCATGTCATAGCCGTCCGACGTCGCGCCATAGCCCACCAGCTCGGCATAGATCCTGGCACCGCGCGCCCGGGCATGTTCCAGCTCCTCCAGCACGATGACGCCCGCGCCCCCGGCGATGACGAAGCCGTCGCGGTTCTTGTCATAGGCGCGCGAGGCCTTCTCCGGCGTGGCGTTGTATTTCGACGACATGGCCCCCATGGCGTCGAACAGCACCGACATGGTCCAGTCCAGTTCCTCGCCGCCACCGGCGAACATCACGTCCTGCTTGCCCCACTGGATCATTTCCGCCGCATTGCCGATGCAATGGGCCGAGGTGGCGCAGGCCGACGAGATGGAATAGTTGACGCCCTTGATGCCGAAGGGGGTGGCCAGCGTTGCCGAATTGGTGGAGGACATGGCGGCCGGCACGGCAAAGGGGCCAACGCGCTTCGGCCCCTTTTCGCGGGTGATGTCGGCGGCGGCAACCAGCGTCCGGGCCGAGGGGCCGCCCGAGCCCATGATGATGCCGGTGCGCTCGTTCTTCACGTCCTTTTCCGCAAGGCCGGAGTCGGCAATGGCCTGCTGCATGGCGGCATAGTTCCAGGCGGCGCCATCGCCCATGAAGCGGCGGGCGCGGCGGTCCACCTGTTCGAGGTCGAAGGTGGGCCTGCCCTGGACCTGGCTGCGGAAGCCGTATTTCACATGGTCCTCGGCGGTGGTGATGCCGGACCTGGCCTCGCGCAGGGAGACGATGACCTCGGCGGCATTGTTGCCGATGCAGGAGACAATACCGATTCCGGTGACGACGACGCGGCGCATGGTGTTCCTTTATGCCTTTTCCGGTTCGAACAGACCGACCTTCATGTCGGTCACCTGATAGACGGTCTCGCCATCGGCCTTCATGATGCCGTTGGCGACCGCAAGCTTGAGCTTGCGCAGGATGAGGCGGGTCACATCGACCTCATAGGTGACGGTCTTGATCTTCGGCGTCACCATGCCGGTGAACTTCACCTCGCCCACGCCAAGCGCCCGGCCCTTGCCCGGTTCGCCCAGCCAGCCGAGATAGAAACCGGTCAATTGCCACAGGGCATCAAGGCCGAGACAGCCCGGCATGACGGGATCACCGTGAAAATGGCAGGGGAAGAACCAGAGATCGGGCTTCACGTCCAGTTCCGCCACCACCTTGCCCAGCCCGGCGGAACCGCCGTCCCTGGCGATGTGGGTGATGCGGTCGAACATCAGCATGGGCGGCAGAGGCAATTGCGCGTTGCCCGGCCCGAACAGCTCGCCCCGGCCACAGGCCAGGAGTTCGTCATAGCGGAAATGGTCCTTCTGTGCCGACATGGAAACGGTCGCCCCTCCAAAACATCGTCTGTGCCGGTGGCCCGGCCCTGCCCCTCTTAACATGCCACTTTTCCGGGCAACACCCATTGTTCACCGGAATCAGCAGGGCTGTGACCTTGGCCAAAGGTTGAAAGTCCTTGGCTTTTGGCCGTTGTGTCCCGGCAGCGGGCAGGTCTGCCCCCTCCCGTCAAATGGGTCACTGAGGCAATTGCATATGGGGGCCGGGTTGCGTTATAATGTCGCCATGCCGACGACCCGCATTCACATCGAGAAGCTGCGCCAGGCGGGCCTGCGCCCGACGCGCCAGCGCGTGGCTCTGGCCCATCTCCTGTTCGGCGAGGGGGACCGGCACGTCTGCGCCGAGTCGCTCCATGCCGAAGCCATGTCCGGCAATGTGCGGGTGTCGCTGGCGACCATCTACAACACGCTGAACCAGTTCACGGCGGCGGGGCTGTTGCGCGAAGTGGCCATCGAAGGCGACCGCAGCTATTACGACACCAATACCTCGGACCATTTCCACTTCTTCCAGGCGGAAAACGGCGAGATGCTGGATATCGACGCCTCGAACCTGACCATCACCGGTCTGCCGGATCTGCCGCCGGGCAAGGAAATCGACCGCATCGATGTGATCGTGCGGATCAAGGACGCCAAGCCGCAGTAAAATCACCTGACACCATGAATGCCCGCCAGAAGCGGGCTTGCCATTGGCGTGTTGACGGGAAAGAGGATCAGTCCAGCTTTTCGCCGGGATAGACGCCCCAGAGCATGGCCTGCTCGACATAGCCGTCATAGCCGCCGGTGGCGACCCGGCACCATTGCCCGTCGCAGGTATCGACCTCAACCTGCACACCTGAGGAGAGCTTGGCCACGTCCCCGGAGTCATTCCGGCTGGCCTGGCGCATGGCGGTGGTCTGGCCCTGCTTCCAGGGCGCCACCAGCGCGGTGCGCTTGCCGGAGAGCATGGCTTCGAGAATCCAGCCCTCGGCCCCCTCGCTGTCGCGGATGCGCCGCCAGCTATCCGACTCGGCAATGATCTCCACCGGCATGCCCTTGCGCTGGAACACCCAGGCCACGGGATGATCGCTGGAGGGACCGCGGCGGACATTGACCTTTTCGGCCTTGAGCGACACGAAGCGCGGCAGGGGCAGGCCCGACGGGCCCAACTGGTCGGGCGGTGCCACCGAGCCGGTCTGGCTGCCGGCGGCGCGGGCGGCGGGAAGGCCGCCATCGGCGGGTTGCAGCAGCGACCAGGCCACGGCACCAGCGACCAGCAGGCAGGCGGCGGCAATGCCGATGGTGCCCCATCGCCGTTGCTGTTCGCCCTGCGCACCCACCATGGGTCTCTTTCCCGCTTGTGCCGCACCCGGATCAGCGTTTACACCGCCTGCCGTGCGTTGCCAACTTTCACCCCATGACAGGCTTGGCCGGTCGGGGTTAAGATTGGGTCAACAGGCCAGAAGCCGGACCGGAGAATGCCATGACCACACGGAAACCGCTCGTCATCGTGACCCGCAAACTGCCTGACGCGGTGGAGACCCGGATGATGGAGCTGTTCAACACCAGTCTGAACAGCGACGATCACCCCATGAGCAAGGCGGAACTGGTGGAAGCGGTGAAGACCGCCGAGGTGCTGGTGCCCACGGTCACCGACCGCATCGACAAGTCCATCATCATGCAGGCCGGACCGCAGTTGAAGCTCATCGCCAACTTCGGCAACGGGGTGGACAACATCGACGTCGAGACGGCGATCACGCGCGGCATCACGGTGACCAACACGCCCGGCGTGCTCACCGAGGACACGGCCGACATGACCATGGCGCTGATCATGGCGGTGTTGCGCCGCGGCGCCGGGGGGGGGCAGGTCACCGGCCCGGACAAGCAGTGGCAGGGGGGCGCGGCCCCCAGGGTGGTGGGGGCGGCCCCCAGCCGGCAGCGGCTGGGCATCATCGGCATGGGGCGCATCGGCACGGCCCTGGCCCGCCGGGCCAAGGTCTTCGGCATGCAGATCCACTATCACAACCGCAAGCCCGTGAACGCCAGGCTGGCCGAGGAACTGGAGGCTACCTATTGGGAAAGCCTCGACCAGATGCTGGCCCGCATGGACATCGTCTCGGTCAATTGCCCGCATACGCCGGGCACCTATCACCTGCTGTCGGCGCGGCGGCTGAAGCTCATGAAAAAGGACGCCATCATCGTCAACACGGCGCGCGGCGAGATCATCGACGAGAATGCCATGGCGCGCATGCTGGAGGCGGGCGAGCTGGGCGGTGTCGGCCTTGACGTCTATGAGCACGAGCCGGCCATCAACCCGCGTCTGGTGAAGGCCAGGCAGGCGGTGCTCCTGCCGCACATGGGTTCGGCCACGCTGGAGGGCCGGGTGGACATGGGCGAGAAGGTCATCATCAACATCAAGACCTGGGTGGACGGCCACAAGCCGCCGGACCGGGTCTTGCCCGCCATGCTGTAAGCTTAGGGCAACAGTTTCCCATTAATGGCTTTGGAGCACGTTCTCCGGCTCCGGGCGGTTGCCCTGCCGGGCGTCACCCGCTAAACCCATCCGCCAAAAGAGGGGCGCTCATCAGCCGCCCCGCCAGAGCAACGGGACATCCTCATCGTGAACGACACCGTCATCAACCACAACGGCAACCATGCCTTTGACAGCCTGCCGCAGCCCGGCCCGAACACGGCGGAGCAACTGGCCGCCGACCTGCTGAAGAAGCTGGCCTTTTCGGTGGGCAAGGATCCCGCCGCGGCCGAGGGTCACGACTGGCTGAAGGCCGCCATTCTGGTGATCCGCGACCGGGTGATCGGCCACTGGCTGAAGTCGGTGCGCGACACGGTCAACCATGAGACGAAGCGGGTCTATTACCTCTCCATGGAGTTCCTGATCGGCCGCCTGCTGCGCGATGCCGCAAGCAACCTCGGTCTCTATGACAATCTGCGCAGCGCCCTCGCCAGCCTGGATGTTGATGCCGACATCATTGCCGCGCTGGAGCCGGACGCGGCCCTGGGCAACGGCGGCCTGGGCCGTCTCGCCGCCTGTTTCGTGGAAAGCATGGCGAGCCTCGGGATTTCCGCCTTCGGATATGGCATCCGCTATCGCTATGGCCTGTTCCGCCAGATCATCATCGACGGCAATCAGGTGGAATTGCCGGAGGACTGGCTGGCCCATGGCAACCCCTGGGAATTCGAGCGCCGCGAGCGCGCCTTCGAGATCAGCTTCGGCGGCGTGGTGGAAACCCGCACCCAGGCCGATGGCACGGCGGAGAGCCACTGGAAACCCAACGACCGTCTGCTGGCGGTGGCCTACGACACGCCCATCTGCGGCTGGAAGGGCGGGCGGGTGAACACGCTGCGCCTGTGGAACGCGCTGCCCATCGACCCCATCAAGCTTGACCAGTTCAATTCCGGCGACCACATCGGCGCCCAGGCCGAGGAAGCGCGGGTGGAAGCGCTGACCCGGGTGCTCTATCCCTCCGATTCGTCGCCCGCGGGCCAGGAGTTGCGTCTGCGGCAGGAATATTTCTTCACCTCGGCCTCGCTGCAGGACCTGATGCGCCGCCACATGCGGCAGTATGGCACCATCCATAATCTCGGGGACAAGGCGGCCATCCAGCTCAACGACACCCATCCCGCCATTGCGGTGGCCGAATTGATGCGGCTTCTGATCGACCACTATCGGCTGCCGTGGGACGAGGCGTGGAACATCACGCGGGCCACCATCGCCTACACCAATCACACGCTGCTGCCGGAGGCGCTGGAAAGCTGGCCCGTGTCACTGGTCGAGCGCCTGCTGCCGCGCCACATGCAGATCATCTACGCCATCAACGCCGGGGTCATTGCCGACGCGCACAAGAAGTCCATGGTGGATTTCGGCTTCCTCGGGGCCATCTCGCTCATCGACGAGAGCAATGGCCGACGCTTGCGCATGGGGCAATTGGCCTTCGTGGGGGCGCATTCCATCAACGGCGTGTCGGCGCTGCATTCCGAACTGATGAAGAAGACCGTGTTCAAGGACCTGAACACGCTTTATCCCGGCCGCATCAACAACAAGACCAATGGCATCACGCCGCGGCGCTGGCTGATGCAGGCCAACCCGGGCCTGACCGGCCTCATCCGCGAGGCCATCGGTGACGGCTTCATGGACAATGCCGAACGGCTCACGGCCCTCGACGGCTTTGCCGAGGATGCCGCCTTCCGCGAGAAATATGCGGCAGTCAAATGGGCCAACAAGCTGAAGCTGGCCCAGCTCATTTCGACGCGCGCCGGCGTCCACGCCGATCCCGCCGCCATCTTCGATGTGCAGATCAAGCGCATCCATGAATACAAGCGCCAGCTTCTGGGCATCCTGGAAGCGGTGGCCATGTATAATGCCATCAAGGCCGATCCGGCGCGGACCTTTGTGCCACGGGTCAAGATCTTCGCGGGCAAGGCCGCCGCCTCCTATACCGAAGCCAAGACCATCATCCGGCTGATCAATGACGTGGCCCAGGTGGTGAACAATGATCCGGTGGTGGGTGACCGGCTGAAGGTGGTGTTCCTGCCCAACTACAATGTGACGCTGGCCGAAATGATTGTGCCCGCCGCCGACATTTCAGAGCAGATTTCCACCGCGGGCATGGAGGCCTCGGGCACCGGCAACATGAAACTGGCGCTGAACGGGGCGATCACCGTGGGCACGCTGGATGGTGCCAACATCGAGATCCTGGAACAGGCGGGGGCCGACAATCTCTTCATCTTCGGGCTGACCGCCGCCGAGGTGGCGGAAGCGCGCCTGCGCGGCCACAATTCGCGGGCCATCGTGGAGGGCAATCCGGCATTGAAGCAGGTCATCGACCTCATCGGCTCCGGCGCCTTCTCGCCGGCCGAGCCGGGGCGCTATCACGGGCTGGTGAACCGCCTGCTCGACCATGATTATTTCATGGTGACCGCCGATTTTGCCGCCTATCTCGCCGCCATGGCCAAGGCCGAGGAGGCCTGGCGCGACCCCGCCCGCTGGCAGGCCATGGCCATTCACAACACCGCGCGGCTGGGGTGGTTTTCCTCCGACCGGACCATCCGGCAATATGCCTCGGAAATCTGGAATGTGCCGGTGACATAATTCCGGTTGCGCTGCCCCGCCTCACGGTCTCATAGTGGGGGCCACGGGGTGGGTTCATGGGTTACAACAGGCTCAACCAGCAAGAAGCCGAAGCCATCGTCACCGGACGCCACGAGAATGTGTTTGCCGTTCTCGGTCTTCATGAAATGGACCAAGGTTTTGTGGCCCGCTGCTTCCTGCCGGGGGCCGAGGCGGTGGAAGCCTTCGACCCCAGGGGCAAGTCCCTCGGCACCCTCACCCGCATTCATGATGCCGGATTGTTTGAAGGACCGGTCAAGCTGAAGCAGCGCGCGCTGCTGCGGTTTTTCGCCAGGCGCGGGGGAGACACCTGGGAGGTGGTGGACCCCTACAGTTTCGGCCCGGTGCTGGGGCCCATGGACGATTATCTCGCGGTCGAGGGCACCCACTTCCGGCTCCACGAGAAGCTTGGCGCGCATCCCATGGTTCATGGCGGGGTGGCGGGCGTGCATTTCGCCGTCTGGGCGCCCAATGCCCGGCGCGTGTCAGTGATCGGCGACTTCAACCATTGGCATGGTGCGGTTCATGTCATGCGCAAGCGCATGGCCACCGGCATGCACGAGATCTTCATCCCCGCCGCGCGCGCAGGCCAGCTCTACAAGTTCGAGATCATCGGTCCCGATGGCGCGCTCCTGCCGCTGAAGAGCGATCCTTACGCCTTTGCCGCCGAACTGCGGCCCGGCACGGCCTCGCTCATCACCGATATTTCAACCTTCACCTGGACCGACCAGGACTGGCTGGCAAGGCGGGCCGAGCGCGACCATCGCCGTTCGCCCATGACCATCTACGAGGTGCACGCCGGATCCTGGCGGCGGGGCGACGACAACCGCTTCCTGACCTACGACGAACTGGCCGAGCAGCTCATTCCCTATGTGCAGTGGATGGGCTTCACCCACATCGAGTTCCTGCCGCTCAACGAGCATCCCTATGATCCGTCCTGGGGCTATCAGCCCACCGGGATTTATGCCCCCACCTCGCGCTTCGGCGATCCCGCAGGCTTTGCCCGCTTCGTCAACCGGGCGCATGAGGCGGGCATCGGCATCATCATGGACTGGGTGCCGGGCCATTTCCCCACCGACCCCTCCGGCCTGGCGCGTTTCGACGGCACGGCCCTGTATGAACACGAGGACCCGCGCCAGGGTTTCCACCCCGACTGGAATACGGCCATTTACAATTTTGGCCGCACCGAGGTCACTTCCTTCCTCATCAACAATGCGCTGTTCTGGTTCGAGGTCTATCACATCGATGGCTTGCGCGTGGATGCGGTGGCCTCCATGCTCTATCTCGATTATTCGCGGCGTGAGGGCGAGTGGATTCCCAATGTCCACGGCGGGCGCGAGAACCTTGAGGCCATCGCCTTCATGCGCCGCCTCAACGAGGTGGTCTATGCAGCCCACCCCGGCATCATGATGATCGCCGAGGAATCGACCGCCTTTCCCGGCGTGTCGCAGCCGACATCAGCCGGGGGGCTGGGTTTCGGTTTCAAGTGGAACATGGGCTTCATGAACGACACGCTGTCCTACATGGCGCGTGACCCCATCTATCGCCGCCACCATCACAGCCAGATCACCTTCGGACTGCTCTATGCCTTCTCGGAAAATTTCGTGCTGCCGCTCAGCCACGACGAGGTGGTGCATGGCAAGGGCTCGCTCCTCACCAAGATGGGCGGCGACGACTGGTGCAAGTTTGCCGGGCTGCGGGCCTATCTGACGCTCATGTGGGCGCATCCCGGCAAGAAGCTCTTGTTCATGGGCCAGGAACTGGCACCCTGGAGCGAATGGAGCGAGAGCCGCAGCCTCGACTGGCATCTCGAAGCCCATGCGCCGCACCGGGGCCTGCAATGGCTGGTGCGCGACCTGAACCATCTGCACCGCGACCTCGCCGCGCTGCATGGCCGCGACGCCGAGGGCGAGGGCTTCACCTGGCTCATCCCCGACGACCATGACAATTCGGTCTTCGCCTGGGCGCGCTTTGCCAGGGATGCGCCGCCCGTGGTGCTCATCGCCAATCTGACGCCGGTGGCGCGCGAGGGCTATGAAGTGCCCCTGCCCCGCGCCGGCACCTGGCGCGAGCGGGTGAACAGCGACGCCCAGGCCTATTGGGGGTCGGGCCTCGGCAATGGCGGCAGGGTCGAGGCCGAGGCCGTGCCGCACCGGGGCTTTCCGGCGCGGGCGCGGCTGCTGCTGCCGCCCATGGCCAGCATCATTCTCGAATTTGACGGGTATCACACAAGGGATCTTCACCCATGACCCAGGACAGGAAATTTGCGCCCCTTTCACGCGATGCCATGGCCTATGTGCTGGCGGGCGGGCGCGGCTCGCGCCTGATGGAACTGACCGACCGGCGCGCCAAGCCCGCCGTCTATTTCGGCGGCAAGACCCGGATCATCGACTTTGCCCTGTCCAATGCGCTCAACTCCGGCATCCGCCGCTTCGGGGTGGCCACGCAATACAAGGCCCATTCCCTCATCCGCCATTTGCAGCGCGGCTGGAACTTCCTGCGGCCCGAACGCAACGAGGGTTTTGACGTGCTGCCCGCCTCGCAGCGCGTGTCCGAGGACCAGTGGTATAATGGCACGGCGGACGCGGTCTATCAGAACGCCGACATCGTGCAGGACTATGCCCCCGACCACATGGTCATTCTGGCGGGCGACCACATCTACAAGATGGACTATGAAATCATGCTGCAACAGCATGAGGACCAGGACGCCGATGTGACCGTGGGCTGCCTGGAGGTGCCCAAGGCGGATGCCTCGGGTTTCGGCATCATGCATGTGGACGAGCGTGAGCGCATCGTCGACTTCATCGAGAAGCCCAAGGATCCGCCGACCCTTCCGGGCAAGCCCGACACCTGCCTCGCCTCCATGGGCATCTATGTCTTCCGCACCAAGTTCCTCTTCGATCTTTTGACCGAGGATGCGGCCGACCCGCATTCGTCGCACGATTTCGGCAAGGACATCATTCCGCATGTGGTGAAACACGGCAAGGCGGTGGCCCACCGCTTCGCCAAATCCTGCGTGCGGTCCAGTTTCGAACACGAACCCTATTGGCGCGACGTGGGAACGGTGGACGCCTATTGGGAAGCCAACATCGACCTCACCGCCACGGTGCCGGCGCTTGACATCTATGATCACGAGTGGCCCATCTGGACCTTCTCGGAAATCACCCCGCCCGCGAAATTCGTGCACGACGAGGACGGCCGGCGCGGCATGGCCATTTCCTCGCTGGTGTCCGGCGGCTGCATTGTCTCCGGCGCCAGCATCAAGCGCACGCTCTTGTCCACCGGCTGCCGGATCAATTCCTTCTCGCACATGGAGGAGGCCGTGGTGCTGCCCTATGTCCATGTCGGCCGCAAGGTCCATCTGAAGCGGGTGGTCATCGACCGCGGCGTGGTCATTCCCGATGGCCTGGTGGTGGGCGAGGATCCCGAGGTCGACGCCCAGCGCTTCCGCCGCACCGCCAACGGCATCTGCCTCATCACCCAGCCCATGATCGACGCGCTCAAGACATGATCGTTCTTTCCGTTGCTTCCGAGCTTTATCCGCTGGTGAAGACCGGCGGGCTGGCCGATGTGGCGGGGGCCCTGCCTGCGGCTCTGGCCGGGCAGGACGTGGGCATGGTGAGCCTCGTGCCGGGCTATCCCGCCGTGCTCACCGCACTGGCGGCGGCGGAAGTGGTGCATCACTTCGCCGACCTGATGGGCGCACCGGCGCGCCTGCTTCGCGGCACGGCGCATGGGCTGAACATAGTGGCGCTGGATGCGCCGCATCTCTTCAACCGCGCGGGCAATCCCTATCTCGGGCCGGACGGGCGCGACTGGCCGGACAATGCCCAGCGTTTTGCCGCCTTCGCCCTGGCGGCCGCACAGGTGGCGCGCGGCCTCATTCCCGGTTTTCAGCCGGATGTGGTGCACGCCCATGACTGGCAGGCGGCCCTGACGGCGGCGCACCTGCATTACGGCGGCGGACCCAGGGCGCTCGTCACCATTCACAACCTTGCCTTCCAGGGGCAGTTTGCGGCCTCGCTCTTTCCGCTGCTCGGCCTGCCGCCCCAGGCCTTCGCGGTCGATGGCGTGGAGTATTACGGCGGCGTGGGTTTCCTCAAGGGAGGGCTCGCCACGGCTTCGGCCATCTCCACCGTCAGCCCCAGCTATGCCCTGGAAATTCTGGGGCCGCGCGAGGGCATGGGCCTCGACGGGCTGCTCAGGGCGCGGGAGGGCGTGCTCCATGGCGTGCTCAACGGCATCGACACCGCCGTGTGGAACCCGGAACGCGACCCGCATATCGTCCAGGGCTATTCCGCCAGAACGCTGGGGAAGAGGGCCGCCAACCGCGAGGCCGTGGAACAGCGCTTCGGCCTGACGCCCGGCACAGGGCTGCTGGTGGCGGTGGTGAGCCGCTTCACCGCCCAGAAGGGCATCGACCTTCTGGCGGCGGCCATTCCGGCGCTGGTGAATGAGGGTGTGTCCTTCGCGCTTCTCGGCTCGGGTGATCCGGGGCTGGAGCAGGCGCTGGGGCGCGAGGCTGCGGCCTATCCGGGGCGCGTCGGCCTGATCACCGGCTATGACGAGGCCCTGTCGCACCTGATGCAGGCGGGGGCCGACGCCATTCTGGTGCCGTCGCGCTTCGAGCCCTGCGGCCTCACCCAGCTTTACGGCTTGCGCTATGGCGCGCTGCCCATCGTGGCGCGCGTCGGCGGGCTGGCCGACACGGTGATCGACGCCAATGAGGCGGCCATGGCCGCGGGCGTGGCCACCGGCTTCCAGCATGCGCCGGAATCAACCGATGCCCTCATCCATGCGGTGCGGCGCGCGGCCATGCTCCAGCGCCAGACCCGGCGCTGGCAGGCGCTGCAAAGGAACGCCATGGCGTCCGATGTGTCCTGGGCGCGCTCGGCGGCGCGCTATGCCGAAATCTATTCCTCGCTGAACAAGGCCTGACATGAGCAAGATCATCACCGTCGCCACCACGCCCTTTCCCGACCAGAAGCCAGGCACATCGGGCCTGCGCAAGAAGGTCACGGTCTTTGCCCAGCCGCATTATGCCGAGAATTTCATCCAGTCGATCTTCAACGCGCTCGAGGGCTTCCAGGGCAAGACGCTGGTGATCGGCGGCGATGGCCGCTATTTCAACCGCGAGGTCATCCAGACCGCGCTGCGCATGGCCGCCGCCAATGGTTTTGGCCGGGTGCTGGTGGGGCGTGGCGGCATTCTGTCCACGCCCGCCGCCTCGCACGTCATCCGCAAGCATGGGGCCTTCGGCGGCATCATTCTCTCGGCCAGCCATAATCCCGGCGGACCAGAGGGCGACTTCGGCATCAAGTACAATGCCTCGAACGGCGGGCCGGCGCCGGAAAAGATCACCGACCGCATCTTCGCGCTGAGCAAGTCCCTCACCTCCTACCGCATCCTCGACGCGGCTGCCCCCGACATCGACCGGCTGGGGGAAAAGACCCTGGGCGCCATGGTGGTGGAGGTCATCGACCCCGTGGCGGACTATCAGGCGCTGATGGAGCAGCTCTTCGACTTTGACGCCATCCGGGCGGCGCGCAAGCAGGGCTTCACGCTGCGCTTCGACGCCATGAGCGCGGTGACCGGTCCCTATGGCAAGGCGATCCTTGAGGATGCCCTGGGTTTTCCGCGCGGCACGGTGGTGAACGGCACGCCGCTGCCCGATTTCGGCGGCCATCATCCCGATCCCAATCTCGTCCATGCCAAGGATCTTTATGACCTGATGATGCGGGCCGACGGGCCGGATTTCGGGGCGGCCTCGGATGGCGACGGCGACCGCAACCTGATCATCGGCAAAAACCAGTTCGTGACCCCGTCCGACTCGCTGGCGCTGCTGGCCGCCAATGCCCATCTCGCGCCCGGTTATGCCAAGGGTCTGGCGGGTGTGGCCCGCTCCATGCCCACAAGTTGCGCGGTGGACCGGGTGGCGGCCAGGCTTGGCATCAGGTGCTATGAGACGCCCACCGGCTGGAAGTTCTTCGGCAATCTGCTGGATGCCGGAATGATCACGCTGTGCGGCGAGGAAAGTGCCGGCACCGGCTCTGACCATGTGCGCGAGAAGGATGGCCTGTGGGCGGTTTTGCTGTGGCTCAACATTCTGGCGCGGCGCGGCGAGAGCGTGCGCGAAATCGTGGCGGCCCATTGGCACGACTATGGGCGCAACTATTATTCGCGCCACGACTATGAGGAAGTGGATGCGGAAGCAGCCAATGGCCTGATCAAGGCGCTGCGCGACGGCCTGCCGGGCATGACGGGCCGCAAGGCCGGACCGATGACGGTGACGGCGGCGGACGACTTCGCCTATCACGATCCGGTGGATGGCTCCGACACCAGGGGCCAGGGCATCCGCCTTCACTTCGATGACGGCTCGCGCGTCATCTACCGCCTGTCCGGCACGGGCACCGCGGGGGCGACGCTGCGCGTCTACATCGAGAAATATGAGCGGGAAAACACCGGGCTGGAAACCCAGGCCGCACTTGCCGATCTCATCGCCTTCGCCAATGGCACGGCCGGGATTGCCGCGCGCACCGGGCGGCAGCGACCGAGCGTCATCACCTGATGGCAGCACCCCTCGGCATAACGCCGGGCCGCCCCCAGCCCCTCGGCGCGTCGTGCCGTGACGGCGGGGTCAACTTCGCCGTGGCCTCGCGCCATGCGGAAAGGGTTTTCGTCTGCCTTTTTGACGACACGGGCGAGACGCAGCGCCTTGCCCTGCCGGGGCGCGATGGCGATGTGTGCCACGGTTTCATCGCCGGGCTGGCCCCGGGCCAGGCCTATGGGTTGCGGGCCGAGGGGCCATGGGACCCGGCGGCGGGGCATCTTTTCGATGCGGCCAAGCTGCTGGTGGACCCCCATGCCACGGCGCTGGACCGACCCTTCCGCTGGCATCCTGATCTCGCCCGGCGCGGGGTCGATACGCACCCTCTGGTGCCGCGCGCCCTGGTGCAGGACACGCTTGCCCTGCCACGCCCGCGCGTGGCCCGTGCGCCCCACGTCATCTATGAAATCAATGTGCGCGGGTTCACCATGCGCCACCCGGAGGTGCCGGAAGCCCAGCGCGGCACCGTTGCGGCGCTGGCCCATCCCGCCGTCATGGCGCATCTGAAAAGGCTCGGCGTCGATACGCTGGAACTGATGCCGCTGGCCGCCTTCATCGACGAGCGTCACCTGCCGGGCCTCGGCCTTGGCAATGCCTGGGGCTACAACCCGGTGCAGTTCCTGGCCCCCGATCCGCGCCTTGCCCCCGGCGGCGTGGACGAAATCCGCGCCACGCTGGCCAAACTGCACGCCGAGGGTTTTCAGGTCGTGCTCGACGTGGTGCTGAATCACACGGGCGAAAGCGACCTTCTGGGGGCGACCCTGGCGCTGCGCGGGCTGGACAATGCCGGTTATTACGCCTGGGCCAAGGGCGAGCCGGTCAATGACACGGGCTGCGGCAACACGCTGGCGCTGCATCAGCCGCTGGCCTTTGCCTATGGCCTGGCCGCGCTGCGCCACTGGGCCAGCCTTGGCTTCGACGGCTTCCGCTATGACCTGGCCACCGTCATGGGGCGCGAGGCACAGGGCTTCAACCCCGACGCCGCCTTCCTGACGGCGGTGGTGAATGATCCCGTGCTGGCGGGCTTGCGCCACATCGCCGAGCCCTGGGACGTGGGGCCGGGCGGCTATCAGCTCGGCAATTTTCCGCCGGCCTTCGCCGAATGGAATGACCGCTACCGCGACGAGGTGCGCCACTTCTGGCGCGGCGATGCCCATGCGCATCAGAGTTTTGCCACCCGCCTTGCCGGCTCGTCCGATCTGTTCGGGCCACGCCACCGGCGGCCTTCGGCCTCCATCAATTTCGCCGCCGCCCACGATGGCTTCACCCTGGCCGACGTGGCACGCTTCGAGCACAAGGACAATTTCGCCAACGGCGAGGACAATCGCGACGGCAACAGCTTCGAGCCGTGCTGGGTGAGCGCCACGCCGGAGACCGACGTCGCGGCCATGCTGGCGACGCTCTTCCTGTCGCGCGGCACGCCCATGCTGACGGCGGGCGATGAGTTGGGCCGCAGCCAGCAGGGCAACAACAATGCCTATGCCCAGAACAACGCGTTGACCTGGACAGACTGGCAGGGGGCCGACCAGCGCCGCCTCGACCTCGTGGCCGGACTCGTGGCCTTCCGCGCCCGCCATGCCGCCTATTTCGCCGACCGCTTCCTCACCGGGGCAGCCGACGATCCGTGCAGCCCGCCCGATGCGGAATGGTTTTCGGCCACGGGAGGGGCGCTGACGGCGGCGGGCTGGGAGGCACCTCACCTCGATGTGCTGGTCCTGGCGCTGGGGGCCGAGACGGAGACGGCGCGGCTCCTCCTCCTCTTTCATCGCGGCCCTGAGGTCTGTGACATCACCCTGCCGCCCGCCGCCGAGGGTCTGGTCTGGGCGGTGGCCGATCCGCTGTTTGCCGGGGCGATTACCCTGCGGGGTGGCATGGCCAGCCTCGCGCCGCGCGCCGTGGCGGCCCTGAAGGAAGCGGCCCCGCACGGGGGCAAGACGCGCGCCTGCGACCGCATGGTGCGGGCGGTGGCCGAGGCGGCGGGTCTGGCCAGCCAGTGGCGTGACCTCGATGGCCGCTGGCACCAGACGCCCGTGGCGACGCTGCGCCATCTGCTGGGCGAGTTGAGGATTGACGCGGAAACGCCCGCGGCGGCGCGCGCCGCCTGCCGGGCGCTGGTGCAGCGGCAGGCGCAGAAGCGCACCCATGTGGTGACGGCGGACGCGGCAGTCAGGCTCAACCTTGGTGACGGCGCGGCGGGCTTTCCGGCGCGGCGCCTGACCCTCACGCTGGACAGCGGTGATGCCCTGACCATCACCCGGCCCGGCGGCCAGGCCGAGCTTGCCCTGCCGCCGCTGCCCATGGGCATTCATCAGGTGGCGGATGACATGGGCGCGCTCACGGTGATTGCCGCGCCCGCGACCTGCCATGTGGCGGAGGATATCGCCGCCGGTCAGAAGTGTTTCGGCCTGGGCACCCATCTCTATGCGCTGCGCGACGGGCGCGACTGGGGCATCGGCGATTTCACCACGCTCAATTGCTTCATGGCGGAGACGGCGCGGGCGGGCGGCAGTTTTGCCGGGATCAATCCGCTGCATCTGCTCTTCATCAACGACCGCGAGCGCGCCAGCCCCTATCAGCCGGACGACCGGCGCAAGCTGGACCCCATCTATCTCGATGTGAGCAAGGTTCCGGGGGCCAGTCCGACCACGGCTGAAATGCATGAGGCCGCCCATCTCCGCAGTCTCAGGCATGTCAATTATTCCGCCGTCTGGGCGCTGAAGGACAAGGTGCTGGCCCGCGCCTTTGGCGGCGGCGACGCCAAGGCCTATGCCCAGTGGCTGCAACAGCAGGCCGAAGCGCAACTGGCGGCGGCGGTGACGGCCACGGGCCTGCGCCATGGGCTGTACCGCGACCTGGCCCTTGGCGCGGGCCTGGACAGCGCCGAGGTGACGGGCGATGCCGCTCTTTATGTCACGGGGGCGTCTTTGGGCGCGCCGCCGGACGTCTTTGCCCGCGACGGTCAGGTCTGGGGCCTGCCGCCGATGAACCCCTTCGAACTGGAGGCGCGCGCCTATGCGCCCTTCCGCGCGCTCCTGGCCGCCAACATGCGCCACGCCGGCATGGTGCGCATCGACCACGTGCTGGGCATGGCGCGGCAGTTCTGGGTGCCCCATGGCGCGGCGGGGTGCGATGGCACCTATATGACCATTCCGCTCGATGTGATGGCGGCGATCATCGCCATTGAAAGCCAGCGCGCCCGCTGCATGGTGATCGGCGAAGACCTGGGCACCGTGCCCGAGGGCCTGCACCGGGTGATGCGCCAACGCCAGATCTTCTCCTGTGTGATGATGTGGTTCGAGCGCGATGGCCTGACCTTCCGCGACCCCGCGCATTATCCGCGCGAGAGCCTTGCTGCCCTGTCGTCGCATGATCTCAAGCCCTTCATGGGCTGGCGGGCTGGCGCCAGCGCCGATGACGTGACCGCATTGGAACAGGCGGCGACGGCGCGGGGCCATGATGCAGCCGGCCTGATGGCGGCGGCGCATGGCATGGTCGCGGCCTCGCCCGCGCTTTTCATGCAGGTGCAGGCCGATGACCTCACGGGCGAGACGGCACCGCTCAATGTGCCGGGCACCGACCGGGAGAATCCCAACTGGCGGCGGCGGCTGGCGGCGGATGTCGCTGCCATCACCGGAAATCCAACGGCGCGCGCCGTGCTGGCGGCGGTGCGGGCGGGGGGCCGGTGATGCGTTTCAAAATCCTGTCGGCGGAAGTGGTGGCCCAGGTCTGGTCCAGGGTTTACCGCGTGGTGGTGCGCCAGACGCGGGCCGATGGGCGGGAGGAAGACCTTGTCCGCGAGGTGGTGGACCATGGCGGGGCGGCGGCGGTGCTGCCCCTTGATCCGCAACGCGGCACCTGCCTGCTGGTGCGGCAGATGCGGGCGGGAGCGTTTTTTGCGGGCCATCACGCGCCGCTGCTGGAGGTCTGCGCCGGCCTGCTCGATCACGATGATCCCGAGACGTGCGCCCGGCGCGAGGCGCTGGAGGAACTGGGCTGCCGGGTGCATGACTTGACCTTTGTCATGAAGGCCTTCGCCACGCCGGGGGCGCATACGGAATTTCTCCACTTCTTCACCGCTACCTACGGGCCAGAAGACCGCATCGCGGCGGGCGGCGGGGTTGAACACGAGGGCGAAGACATCGAGGTGGTGGAGATGGCGCTGGCGGATGCCCACGCCCTCATCGCCACGGGCGGCATTGTGGACGCCAAGACCATCATCATGCTGCAGCACGCCTGGGCGGCGCACAGCGCCTATAACGGTTAATCCGCCGTAACGAAAAAATTGCCGCAGGGCCGGATTTTTTCTTGAACCGGACCCGCGAATCCATCATATGCGCGCTGCCCAAAGTCGCACGTGCCTTTAAGGTCTCCCCAAAGCAACGACGGTGCGGGCTTCTGGTCTCTTCCGGTTCTTCCACAGGCCGGGGTTACTGAGAGGCTTCACGTTCTTGCGCCCCATGTGCGGCCGGCTTTCCGGTCAATCCAAGGCGAAACAGTTATCTCCCGGACGTTCTGCCGCGTTTCCATCGCGCGGCGAGCCACCGGGAGCGCTGGCTCATCTGTTCACTCTTTCGCCGGAGGATCGGACCCATGGCCGCCACGCAACGCATTCTCGACTTTCTTGCCACCCGCCGCCCGGAAGGGCCGTGCCTCGTCGTCGATCTCGAGGTCATCGCCGACAATTACCGCGCCTTCACCCACGCCATGCCCGATACCCGCATCTTCTATGCGGTGAAGGCAAACCCGGCACCCGAGGTGCTGAAGCTTCTGGCTGACCTGGGGTCGAGCTTCGACACGGCCTCGGTGCCGGAGATCGACATGGCGCTGGCGGCAGGGGCCACGCCCGACCGCATCTCCTTCGGCAACACCATCAAGAAGGAGCGCGACATCGCGCGCGCCCATGAGCTTGGCATTGACCTCTATGCCGTGGACTGCATCGAGGAGGTGGAGAAGGTGGCGCGGGCCGCGCCGGGGGCGCGCGTCTTCTGCCGCATCCTCACCGATGGCGCGGGCGCGGAATGGCCGCTGTCGCGCAAGTTCGGCTGTGACCCCGCCATGGCCAGGGACGTGCTGCTGCATGCCCATGCGCTGGGCCTTCGGGCCCATGGCATTTCCTTCCATGTGGGCTCGCAGCAGACAAGGCTCGAAGCCTGGGACGTGGCGCTGGGCCAGGCCAGGGACATCTTCGACGCGCTGGCGGCGGCGGGCATCACGCTTGCCATGGTCAACCTGGGCGGCGGCTTCCCCACGAAATATCTCAAGGCCGTGCCGGGCACCAATGCCTATGCCACTGCCATTCACGATGCGCTGGCCAGGCACTTCGGCAATGATCTGCCGGAGACCATCATCGAGCCGGGCCGCGGCATGGTGGGCAATGCCGGGGTGATCAAGGCCGAAGTGGTGCTGGTGTCGAAGAAGCACGCCGACGACAATCAGCGCTGGGTCTATCTCGACATCGGCAAGTTCGGCGGCCTGGCCGAAACCATGGACGAGGCCATCCGCTATCCCATGACCACGGCGCGCGACGGCGAGGCCACGGGCCCCTGCATCGTCGCCGGGCCGACCTGTGACTCGGCCGATGTGCTCTATGAGAAGACGCCCTATCCCCTGCCGCTGACGCTGACGGTGGGCGACCAGGTGCTGATCGAGGCGGCGGGCGCCTATACCACCACCTATGCGGCGGTGGCCTTCAACGGCTTTGCACCGCTTCAGGCCTACGTCATCTGAGCTTCACAGCAGCATCGTAGGGCAGGCTCGTGAACGGGCCTGCCGGTCCTTTTTCTTCAGGTTGGGAGTTCTGTGCCATGACCCTGATCCGCGATGAAATGCCCTTCGATGTGGCGCGCCGCGAGGCCCTGCTGAATCAAGCCTTTGGCGCCTGCCGCTTCACCAAGACCTCGGAGCGGCTGCGCGCGGGGCGGCGTGCCGCCGCGGGTCTGGCCTTTGCGGCGGTGGACGAGAATGAGCGGCTGATGGGCACGCTCCGCCTCTGGCATGTGCGGGCCGGAACGGCGGGCGAGGCGCTGCTGCTGGGGCCGCTGGCGGTGGCGGCGGCGGCGCGGGGTCAAGGTCTCGGTGCCGCCTTGATGCGCCATGGCCTCAACACCGCCCGGGTGCTGGGCCATCGCGCCGTTCTGCTGGTGGGCGATGCGCCCTATTACGCCCGCTTCGGTTTTGCGCCGGAACTCACCCGCGGCCTTGTCTTGCCCGGTCCCATGGAGCGCGCCCGTTTTCTCGGGCTGGAACTGGAGCCCGGGGCGCTCGCCGGGGCCAGGGGTCTGGTCCGGGCCACGGGGGCCATGGCGGAGGGTCAGGCGCGGGCAGCATGAGGTGAGCCATCGGCACGGCGGCCAAAACCTGCTATGGCCCCCCCATGACCGACTATCTCTCCTCTGCCTTCACCACGCTGCTGGTGATCACCGATCCGCTGTTTCTGAGTGCCGTGTTCCTCGGCCTCACCCAGTCCATGACCGATGCCCAACGGGCCGACGTGGCCCGGCGCGCCGCCTTCAATGCCTTCGTGCTCTTCGTGGCGGCGGGCCTCATTGGCGCGCAGCTTCTGCACTACCTCGGCATTTCGCTGCCGGCCTTCCGCATCGCGGGCGGACTTCTGCTGTTGTCCTCGGCGGCGGAGATGGTGTTCGACCGGCGCGGTCAGCGCAAGGAGGACATGGCCGACAGGGCGGTGAACCTCGACCATGTGAAAAACATCGCGGCCTTCCCGCTGGCCATTCCGCTCATCGCCGGACCGGGCGCGCTCACGGCCATCATCCTGCTGGCCGGCAAGGCGGAGGGCGATGTGACCCGGCTTGGCGCATTGCTGGGTGTGGTCGTCGCCGTGGTTTTTCTGTGCTGGCTGGCCATGCGGCTCGCCACGCGGGTGTCCGGCCTGCTCGGGGTCACGGGCCGCGTGGTGGTGACCCGTCTTCTCGGCATCATTCTGGCCGCTCTGGCGGTGCAGTTCATCATCGACGGCCTGCGCCTCGCCTTAGCGCGGAATGCGCTTTGATTGCATCAAAGCGTCCGCTCTGACTTCTTGATGGCGAGCAACTTTTCTGACTTTTGACGATTCCGTCAAAAGTCAGGTTGCTATAGCGCGGAATGCGCTTTGATTGCATCAAAGCGTCCGCTCTGACTTCTTGATGGCGAGCAACTTTTCTGACTTTTGACGATTCCGTCAAAAGTCAGGTTGCTCTTGCGTAACAAAAGGCCCGGGTGTTGCCACCCGGGCCTTCATGTCAGCTTTGGCTGAACTTACTTCTTGCGCAGAGCGTCGCGGATGTCGGCCAGCAGCTCTTCCGTCTTGGTCGGGCCGGGCGGCGGCGGCGGCGGCTCGGCCTTCTTCATGCGGTTCGAGACCTTGACCATCTGGAACAGGATGAAGGCCAGGATCAGGAAGTTGATGAGCACGGTGAGGAAGGCGCCGAGGCCAAGAACCGGGCCCTGCTTGACGGCGTCAGCATAGGCCGGGGCATTGACCACCGAAGACAGCGGCAGGAAAATGTTGTCGAAGTTCACGCCACCGGTGATGGCACCGACGACGGGCATGATGAGCATGTTGACGATGCCGTCAACGATCTTGCCGAAAGCGCCACCCATGATGACACCGACAGCGAGGTCAAAGGCATTGCCCTTGAACGCAAAGTCCTTGAATTCTTTCCACATGGAGAACCCCCAAGTTTTCTGTTCTGTTTTGCGGGACCAGATTCGTCGCTCGCCCCGCCCCTGAATAGGCCAATAGTCGAATCTGTAAAGCCCAAACTGCGGGCTTTTGCCCAGCAATCTTGCCGCTGGACGGGGGTGAGCGCTGGGGTAAGATGACCATCTGCAAGGGGAATTTCGCCAATGCTGGTCAGTTGGGGCGTGTTGCTGGCGGGGCTGGCCTATGTCGGCCTGCTGTTTGCCGTCGCCACCTGGGGCGACCGGGCCAGTGCGGCGCGCCAGGGTTCGCGCGGGCCGCGCCCCCTGATCTATGCCCTGTCGCTCGGCGTCTATTGCACTTCCTGGACCTATTTCGGCTCGGTGGGCGAGGCCACCCGCACCGGCTTCGGTTTCTTCGCCATCTATCTCGGGCCGATTCTTCTGTTCGTTTTCGGCTGGCGCCTCATCAGCCTGATCGTGGCCATCGCCAAGCGCGAGAACATCGCCTCCATCGCAGACTTCATCGCCGCGCGCTATGGCAAGAACCAGTCGCTGGGGGCACTCGTCACCGTCATCGCCGTCTTCGGCGTGGTGCCCTATATCTCGATCCAGTTGAAGGCCCTGTCATCGTCGCTGGAAACCATGATGCTGGCGTCGGGCTGGACCGCGTCGGCCCTGTCCGCCGGACCCATGGGGTCCAACCTCGCGGCCCTGGTCACGGTGGCGCTTGCCGCCTTCGCCATCCTCTTCGGCACCCGCCACATCGACACCACCGAACATCAGGACGGCATGATCATGGCGGTGGCGGTGGAATCGGTGGTGAAGCTCATGGCGCTCATCATCGTCGGCCTCTTCGTCACCTTCACCATGTCGGGCGGCCCCGGCCATTTCATCGACCTGATGGAGGCGCGGCGCGACATCGGCGCGGTCTTCACCACCGCACCCGACTATGGCCGCCTCATCACCATGGTGGTGCTTTCCACCTTCGCCATCATCCTGCTGCCGCGGCAGTTTCATGTCATGGTGGTGGAGAACAGCTCGCGCTCCGACGTGCGCCGCGCCGCGGTGCTTTTTCCCATCTACCTCGTGGCCATCAACATCTTCGTGGTGCCCATCGCCATCGCCGGCATGGGCATGGCCTCGGGCGCCGATGCCGACACTTTCGTGCTGGCCCTACCGGTGGCGGCGGGCAATACGGTCATGGCCATGGTGGCCTATATCGGCGGCGTCTCGGCGGCCACCGCCATGGTCATCGTCGAGACCATCGCGCTCTCCATCATGGTGTCCAACAATCTCTTCGTGCCGCTGTTTCTGGCGCGCAACCGCATCATCGGCGCACCGCAGGAGGACATGGGCCAGTCCCTGCTGGTCATCCGGCGCTGGACCATCGCCGGCATTCTCATCCTGGCCTATGCCTATTACTGGATGGCCGGCACCTCGGCGGCGCTCGCCCAGACGGGGCTTCTGTCCTTTGCCGCCGTGGCGCAATTCGCGCCTGCCTTCTTCGGCGGCATGGTGTGGAAGCGGGCCACCGCCCTGGGGGCCTGGGCCGGCATTGCGGCGGGATTTCTGGTCTGGGCCTATACGCTGCTCATTCCCTCCTTCGTGGAATCGGGCTGGGTGGCGCATCACCTGATGCAGGATGGCCCCTTCGGCATCGCGAGCTTGCGGCCGCGCCAGCTCTTCGGCTCCACCATGCATCCGCTGACCCACGGCGTGTTGTGGAGCCTGCTCGCCAACATGGCGTTCTACGTCGGCTTCTCCTTGCTGCGCCGCCCCAGCCAGATCGAACTGTTGCAGGCCCATGCCTTCTCGGCCCAGGACGCGCCGGGGGCGGCGGGCACGGGCTTCCGCATCTGGCGCTCCACCATCACCAATGGCCAGGTGGAGGACATGGTGGCGCGCTACCTGGGGCCGGAGCGCACGCGGGCCGCCTTTTCCGGCATGGCGGCAGAACGCGGCATCGACGATGATCCGGCGCAGGAGGCCGATGTGCGGGTGTTGCGCTTCGGCGAGCATCTGCTGGCCTCCGCCGTGGGGGCGGCGTCATCGCGGCTGGTCATGGCGCTGCTGATGGAGCGCCACAGCAAGGGGTCGCGCAATGCCCTGCAACTGCTCGACGATGCCTCGGCGGCCATTCAATACAACCGCGACCTGCTGCAGTCGGCCATCGACAATGTGCCGCAAGGCATCGCCGTGCTCGACCGCGACCTCTCGCTCAGCTGCTGGAACACCCAGTTCCGGGCGCTGCTCAACCTGCCGGAGGAGATGGCGCGGGTGGGCGTGCCGCTGCATGAGATCGTCGCGGCCCTGCTCCGCCGCACGCTGTCGCCAGAACTGGTGACGCCCGAGGTGGTGGAGGAACGCTGCCTGCGCCTGGCCGAGCACAATGAAACCTTCCGCGAGCGCCTGACCGAGAGCGGCACGGTCATCGATCTCCAGTCCGACCGCATGCCCGGCGGCGGCGTGGTCATCACCTTCAGCGATGTGACCGAGAGCGTGCGCGCGGCAGAGGAGTTGCGCGAAGTGAACGAGACGCTGGAACGCCGGGTGATGGAACGCACGGCGGAACTGACCAAGCTGAACGATGAGTTGGTGAAGGCCAAGGCCGAGGCCGAGGCCGCCAACCTGTCGAAGACCCGCTTCATCGCGGCGGCCAGCCACGACATTCTGCAGCCCCTCAACGCCGCGCGCCTCTTCACCTCGTCCTTGGCCGAACGCGAGAAGAAGCCGCAGACGGCGGAATTCATCCGCAATGTCGACGCCTCGCTGGAGGCGGTGGACGACATCATCACCACGCTTCTGGACATTTCCAAGCTCGACGCCGGGGCGGTGAAGCCCGAGCTCCAGACCTTTGCGCTCCAGGAACTGTTCGAGGCGCTGGAGCGCGAATTCCGCCCCCTGGCGGCGGCGAAGGGACTCAGCCTCGGTATCGTCAAGACGCGGGCGCTGGTGCGTTCCGACCGCAAGCTCGCCCGGCGCATTCTCCAGAACCTGCTGTCCAACGCCATCAAATACACCCGGAGCGGAAGGGTGCTCATGGGCTGCCGCCGCCGCAACGGGCAGATCGTGGCCGAAGTGCATGACACGGGACTGGGCATTCCCGCCGACAAGCTGAAGACGGTGTTCCGCGAGTTCGAGCGCCTGGGCCAGGACAAGGGTGAAGAACCGGGCCTGGGTCTGGGCCTTTCCATTGTCGAGCGTCTGGGCAAGGTGTTGAAACATCCGGTGACGGTGCGCTCGACGGTCGAGGTCGGCACGGTCTTTGCCGTGGCCATGCCCCAGGTGCGGGGCGAGGCGGCCCAGATCGTGGCCGCCGCCGCACCGGCGCGGCCCGCAGCCCATTCGCTGGCGGGATTGACCGCGCTGGTGGTCGACAATGAGCGCACCATCGTGGAAGGCATGACGGCGCTGCTTGAAGGCTGGGGCGTCACGGTGGAGCAGGCCTATAGCGCGGCGGAGGCGGTGCATGTGGTGGAGGCGGTGGCGCCGACAATCCACGTCATCGTGGCCGACTACCACATTCACCGCGAGGACGGCATCGTGCTCATTGAAAGCCTGCGGCAGCGCATGGGTCTGGCCGTGCCTGCCGTGCTCATCACCGCCGAACAGTCCAGGGCGGTGCAGGACCAGGCGGCGGCGGCGGTCATCCACTATCTGCGCAAGCCGGTGAAGCCTGCGGCACTCCGCGCCATCCTGGCCCAGGCGCTGAGCCAGAGACCGGAACGGGTTGCGCTTACCTAAGCCGAAGCGTCGCCGTCGATGCGGCCTGCGGCGATGACCGCCTGGGTGCGGCTGTCGACATCGAGCTTTTGCAGGATGGCCGAGACATGGGCCTTGATGGTGGCCTCGGAGACATTGAGCTTGAAGGCGATCTGCTTGTTGAGCAGGCCCTCGCGCAACATCATCAGCACACGGACCTGTTGCGGGGTGAGGGTGGCGATGCGGCGCGCCAGTTCGTCATTCTCGCGGTCGCGCTCCGAGATCTGGGCGGCGGCCTCCGGCGCCCAGATGTCGCCGTCCAGCACCACGCCCACGGCCTTGCGTATCTGCTCGGCGGAGGTGGATTTCGGAATGTAGCCCGAGGCACCCAGATCAAGCGCACGGCGGATGACGGCGGGATCTTCGGTGCCCGAGACGATGACCACCGGCACGGCGGGGAACTGGGCGCGCAGATAGACAAGGCCCGAGAGGCCCTGCACCCCCGGCATCTTCAGGTCGAGCAACACGAGATCATAGTCGGCATCCTTTTCCAGAATGCCGTTCAACTGGTCGAGGCTGCCGGCCTCGCCGATCCGGTCAGGCGCGAAGGTGGTGGAGAGAGACGCCTTCAGGGCATCACGGAACAGGGGGTGGTCGTCAACAATCAAAACCCGCCGCTCAGCCATGCCATCCTCGCCACATAACTCAACCTGCCAAAAATCTAGCCGCATGTTACACTTTCGCCAAGTTTTGATTGCGCGCCGGAGGAAGATTGATGAACGAACCCCAGAAAATGCGGCAATTATTTCCGGCAATCGCGCCCCATGATACGGGTCGGCTGAAGGTCTCGGCCCGGCACGAACTTTACTATGAGCAATATGGCAGCCCCGGGGGCAAGCCGGTGGTGATCCTGCATGGCGGACCGGGGGGCGGCATCATCCCCATCCTCAGCCGCTTTCATGACCCCGCCCATTACCGCATGGTGCTCTTCGACCAGCGCGGCTGCGGCCGGTCCACGCCGCACGCCGAGCTTTCGGAAAACACCACCTGGGATCTGGTGGCCGACATGGAGCGGCTGCGCCAGCACCTGGGCATCGAGCGCTGGCAGGTATTCGGCGGCTCTTGGGGCTCCACCCTGGCGCTGGCCTATGCCGAAAGCTACCCGGAGCGGGTGAGGGAACTCATCGTGCGCGGCATCTTCCTGCTGCGGGAGAAGGAAATCCGCTGGTTCTATCAGGAGGGGGCGAGCGCCCTGTTCCCCGAGGCCTGGGCAGAATATCTCGCCCCCATCCCGGAGGCCGAGCGCCACGACCTGGTGGCGGCCTATCACCGCCGCCTCACCGGGCCGGACCGGACGGAACAGATCCGCGCGGCCAAGGCCTGGTCGGTGTGGGAGGCCAACACCTCCTCGCTGCTGCCGGACGCGGCGCGCAGCTTGTCCTTCCTCGATGATCACTTCGCCCTCGCCTTCGCCCGCATCGAGTGTCACTATTTCTTCAACAAGGGATTCTTCCACGAGGATGGCCAGCTTCTGGCCAATGCCCATCGGCTGGCGGGCATTCCCGGCGCCATCGTGCAGGGGCGCTATGACGTGGTCTGTCCGCCCATGTCGGCCCATGCCCTGCATCTGGCCTGGCCCGAGGCCTCCTATGACATCATCGCCGATGCGGGACATGCCTCAAGCGAGCCGGGGATTGCCGACGCACTCCTGCGCGCCACCAAAAGGTTCGCCGGGCAGAGTTGATCGACGGCCCACTTTTCGCCGTAAAATGACCCGCGCTTTGCCGCATCTTCGCTGCCGTTGCGCCCCCTTGTGGGATCACGCTCTCCCCATCGAGAGGCGGGAATGGGGATCCCCTGCAAACCAGTTTGATCCGTACGGCTCCTGTCGCCGTCCCGAGTTGTGCGGGCCATGACCCGCCTGTGCCACACGGTACAGGCGGGTCGCTTTCTTTCCGGCATGTGTTTGGCCGTGACGCCGTGGGGCGAGCCGCGCAAAAATTCGTTCCTGTTTTATTCCCGAATCGTTTATCCTCCCGGCATGAGCTTCGACACCGTCGTCTTCATCATCGGCCAGCGCGCCGTGACCCTGCTGGAACTGGTGCTCTGGCTGGGGGGGCTTGGGCTTCTCCTGCTGGTGCTGGCGGTGATCTTCGCCTGGCGCGGCGCGCGGGGCCGGGCCAGCGAGCGTCAGGCCATGGAGCTGCGCGCCCAGGAGCTTGAATACCGTCTGGCCGAGGTGGCGGGGTCGCTGAAGAATTTCGCCGATCAGGCCCAGGGCCAGCAGGCGCTGATGACCCACACCCTGAATGAGCGCCTCGATCAGGTGTCCCTGCGGGTGGGCACGGGTTGTCGGACCAGGCCGAGCGCACGGCGCAGTCGCTGAGCCGCCTGCATGAGCGGCTGGCGGTCATCGACACGGCGCAGAAGAATCTCACGGCCCTCTCGTCGGAGATGGTGAGCCTCAAGGACATTCTCGCCAACAAGCAGACACGCGGCGCCTTTGGCCAGGGCCGCATGGAGGCGATCATCCGCGATGGGCTGCACGCCACGGCCTATGTTTTCCAGCCTACGCTGTCCAACGGCACGCGGCCCGACTGTCTCATCAAGCTGCCCGATTCCACCCTGCATCTGGTGATCGACGCAAAGTTTCCGCTGGAGGCCTATAACGCGCTGAAGGACTGCCGCCAGGAGGGCGAGACGCGGGCCGCCGAACAGCGCCTGCGCGCCGATGTGCTGAAGCATGTGAAGGACATCGCCGAGAAATATCTCATCAATGGCGAAACCCATGAGACGGCCATCATGTTCGTGCCATCGGAGTCGATCTATGCCGAGCTGCACGAGCGTTTCGAGGACGTGATCCAGAAATCGCACCGGGCCCGCGTCATCATCGCGTCACCGAATGTGCTTTTGCTGCTGGTGCAGACCATGCAGGCGATCTTCAAGGATGTGGCCATGCGCGAACAGGCCCACACCATCAAGGCCGAGGTGAACAAGCTGCTTGATGATGTCATGCGGCTGAAGGAGCGTGTGTCCGATCTCCGCCGCCATTTCGACGCGGCGGGCCAGGACATCGAGAAGATCGGCATTTCCTCGGACCGCATCGCCAAGCGCGGGTTGCGCATCGAAAACCTCGAAGTAGAGGAAGCGCCCGCCCTTGCCGGCGACGGCAAGCGGCCGCGGCTGGTCAGCCGCAACGACTGATGCCGCCTGTGACCACGGCACCCTTGCCGCGCCGGGCCAAAGCCGCGATCATGGCGGCCTTCTGACGGTGACCCATGAACCTGACCCCGCATTCCGACCATCCCCTGCGCCAGAGCCTGAGCGATGAATTGCATGGCCGCCCCGGCCAGCCGATCACGGCCCCGGCGCGCATTCTGCACCTCGCCTTCGTGACCGCCGAGGGCGACGGCGATCCGCGCGCCGCGCTGGCGGCCCTGTGTGAGCGGTTGAATGTCTCGCCGCCCGGAGGCAACAACCTGCATCACACCATCATGCTGAAGGACGGGCGGCTGCGCTTCGAGCGGCACGGCGAGTTTTACCGCCTGAGTCTGGTGACGGCGGGCAAGCCCCGAGCCTCGCCCTTTCCGCCGTCGCTGCCCGCCGACTGGGCCCGCGACCTGCCGGGGCGGCGGCTGGTTTCCATGGTCACCGACATTTTGCCGAAGACGGTGAAGGCCCCCGGCGAAGCGCAGATGATCAGGCACTTCGGCCATGACGACCTTGCCGCCTCACGGGTCAATGACGGGCGGGCGCTGGTCATCACCGATTTCCGCATCGGACCCGATGGCCACACCCATGTGGTGATCTATGACCGGGGGCTGGCGCCCCGGCGCATGGGACGGCTGGTGCGCCGCCTGCAGGAGATCGAGACCTATCGCATGATGGCGCTTCTGGCCTTGCCGGTGGCGCGCAGCCTGCAAAAGGACCTTGCCCCCCTGGAACAATCGCTCATCACCACCATGGTGGGCGGGGCGGCGGCGGCGGAACAGGAGCAGCTTGAAACCCTGAGCAAGATTGCCCGCGGAGTCGAGACCATGTGCAATCTCTCCACCTTCCGCTTTGCCGCCACACGCGCCTATGCCGCGCTGGTGGCGCAGCGCCTGAAGGAGCTGGAGGACGAGCGCATCTCGGACTTTCCGCGCATTTCGGTGTTTTTCGCCCGGCGCTTCGATCCCGCCATGAAGACCTGTGAAGCCGCCGCAGCCCGCATTGACGATCTGGCCGAGCGGGCCGAGCGGGCCTCCAACCTGTTGCGCACCCGCGTCGACATCGCGCTGGAACACCAGAACCAGCAGTTGCTGCGCTCCATGGAAACACGCGCCCGCCAGCAGTTGATGTTGCAAGAGACGGTGGAGGGCCTGTCGGTCGTCGCCATTTCCTATTATCTCTACGGCATCGTTTCCAAGTTTGCCGCCGGCCTGTCGGAATATCTCACCGGCCATGCCATCAAGGAGATCGATCTCATCCTCATTCCGGCCGTGGTGCTGGTGGTGTGGCTGGCGCTCCGCGCCATGAAGAAGCGCATTCACGCGGCGGCCAGGCACGACTGACGGTCACAGTGCGGCGGCCACATCGGCGAAGGTCTGGAGTGCGGCCGCGCCCTTCGGCGTCAAGACATAGACGCCGCGCGCCTGCCGCTCGAACCAGCCATAGACATCATCCCGCAGCATGGTCCCGGCGCGGACGACCCCGGTCTGGCTGCGCAGCACACTCACCTTGAGCGGGCCAGCCACCAGCGCACGGGCCAGGCGCAGGGCATCCTGCCGATAGGCGGTCATGACCGGGCGGCGGGTCTGGCCGCCCTGGTTGCCGTCGCCCTGGCGGTGCTGGAATTCCCGCAACAGGCGGGCGCGCCGGGCGGCATTCTTCCGGGGCGCATAGGGGCCGGGATCAAGCCGTGCCTCCACATGGTTGCCGTGAACCAGCAGCAGGCCAAGCCCCAGCCTGCGGCACAGGCGCAGGATGGGCGCCCAGTCGCGCTGGCTTTTTTCCGGCACGGCGAGATAGACGAGATCGGTCAGGGCCAGCCGCTCCACCCCCTGCAGAACGAGTGTCAGGGTGAAACCGGTCTTCAGTTCCACGATGACCGGCGGCTCGTCGCCGCGCCGGGCCATGACATCGCAGGCCCCGACCTCGGCCTTCACCTCATAGCCCTGGCCCTCGAGAAAGCGTTTCACCGCCGGATAAAGCTCAACCTCGCGCAAAAAACCTCCCCGGATTGCGGCCGGGGAGGTTACGCCGATTCGGCGGGATGGTGCTGCCTACTTGCTCAGGTAGATGCTGGCCATGACCGCGTTCTTGATTTCGTCGAAGGCGGCGGCGATGTCCTTGTCGTCATCAACCACGAAGAAGTTCTTGGCGGCATCGCTGGCGCAGTTTTCCAGGCGCTTGCGAGTGGTCGTATCGGCAAGGTCATAGGCGAGCGTGATGATGGTGATGCCGGAGGCCTTGGCCTTGCTGCACAGATTCTCGAGATTGTCCTCGCCCTGAGCCACGGTGCGCACCCCGCCCGGACCGAAGGCCGGCTCGGTCTGCATGCCGTCGGTCAGCACCACCATGTATTTGCGGGTTTCCTGATCATTATAAGCCGCACCCCCGACGAAGGGCGCATTGGGCGACAGCAGATGGTAGCCGAACTCGACGCCGAGCGCGATGTGGGTCCAGGCATAGGGGGTCATGGCATTGAGCTGGTCGCGCACGCCGGCAAAATCGTTGGTGAGGGGACGCAGCTTCAGGCCATGGCCGGCGTAGGGTGCGCAGCCCTCGCTCAGGTGGTCGGGCGCCTGGGGCTGACCCCACTTGGTATCGTCGCTGGCGGTGGGCGTATTGTCCGAGATATTGGCGGGATAGGGCCGGTCCTGGGTGCAGCCGGTCCAGCTTGAACCCGCGGTCTGGCCGACGACATATTCACCCGGCAGGCTCACATAAACGTGGTGCGAGAAGGGCACGAGGCCAAACTTCACCTTGTCGGGCTGGGCGGTGGACAGGTCGTTCACCAGCTTGGTGGCGGCCTCGCGCATGGCGACATATTTCACCTTGCTGCCCGCCGTCTCGTTCATGGAATTGGAATAGTCGAGCACCAGGGCGATCTCGGCCTTCTTGCCCTTGGGAATATTGACGGCGTTGTCGGCGGAAACCTGCAGCGTGTTGATGTTGGCAATGCGCATCAGGGTCGTGGGGATGGCGGTGTCGACGGTGCCGGCAACGGAGTCGGGCGTGACGGTGAAGGACACATGGAACGCCGTGGCGTCGAGGCCGGAATTGACCATGTTGACGGCGAAGGTGTCTTCGCCGATCTGCTTGCGCTCTGCGGTGGTGGCGTTGTCGGCCACGGCGGCGGCAAGGCTCGCGGCGTCCAGGGCGCCCTGAATGTCGGACTTGAGGTTGGAATAGCGGATGAGATCGATCCCCACGCCTGCCGCCAGAACCATGGGCACGGCGCCGAGACCGGTGAGAAGCGCCACGGTGCCACTCTGGGCAGTGGTGAAGTCCTTCACCAGGCGGGCAAGGCGGGAACGCAGGGTCATCGGGGGCTCCATTGTCTCATTCCGGAACGGGCCGGCGGGGTTTGAGCGCTACGGAGCAAGGGCCGGTCCCCTCTGACCCTGGGGCCGGGGCGGCGTGAAATGAAGGTTTAGAAAGTCTTAAGAGGGCGGTTCAAAACGATTCAAAACCGCCTGAAACGGGTCACACCGGGCGGCGGGCGCGGATAGCTGCGGTTAACGTGCCCTCGTCGAGGTAGTCCAGCTCACCGCCCACGGGCACGCCATGTGCCAATCTGGAGGTGGCAACGCCCGATCTCTGCAGGCGCTCGGTGATGTAATGGGCCGTGGTCTGGCCCTCCACTGTCGCATTATTGGCCAGCACCACCTCGCGCACCGCCCCGCCCTCGCAGCGGGCAACCAGCGGCGCAATGGCAAGGTCCTCGGGCCTCACCCCCTCCATGGCCGAGAGGGTGCCGCCGAGCACATGGTAAAGGCCGTTCCACGCCCCGGCGCGTTCCAGCGCCCAGAGGTCGCCCACCTCCTCCACCACGCAGATGACGCCGCGGTCGCGCGCCGGGTCGGCGCAGACCGAACAGGGGTTCACCGTATCGACATTGCCGCAGACGGCACAGAGTTCGATCTTCTCGCCCGCCGCCGCCATGGCCCCGGCCAGGGGCTGCAACAGGCGCTCGCGGTTCTTGATGAGGTGGAGCGCGGCGCGCCGGGCCGAGCGCGGGCCAAGCCCCGGCAATTTGGCCAGAAGCTGGATCAGACGCTCAATCTCGGGACCGGCGGTGCGGCGCATGGAGGTGCGGGGGACCGGCTCAGAAGGGCAGCTTCATGCCCGGCGGCAGGGACATGCCGCCCGTCACCTGCTTCATCTCCTCGGCCACGGCGGCCTCGGCCTTCACCTTGGCGTCGTTGCAGGCGGCCACGATCAGGTCTTCGAGAATATCCTTCTCGTCGGCCTTGAGGAGAGTTGGGTCAATGACGATGCCGGTCATCTGGCCCTTGCCGGTGAAGGTCACCTGCACCAGGCCGCCGCCGGACTGGCCGGTCACCGACACATGGTCCAGTTTCGCCTGGGCCTCGGCCATGCGCGATTGCATGGCCTGAACCTGTTTCATCATTTCACCGAGATTCTTCATCGCTGTCTTCCATGGTGGGGGTCAGGGTTTCCGGTTCCCGGACATCGGTGATGGCCGCGCCGGGAAAGCGTTTGAGAATGGCGGCGACATCCGGGTTGTCGCGGGCGCTGCGGAAGGCGGTGTCGCGCGCGTCCTTGCGCTGCTGGGCGATGGGCCGCTCGCCGCCCTCGCGCGCCAGCAGCACCATCCAGCGCCGCCCGGTCCAGGCTTCGAGCTTGCGCGCCATTTCATTGGCAAGCTGGGGGCTCGCCCCCGGTTCCAGACCCATTTCGATCTGGCCGGGCGTGACGCGAATGGGGCGCACGTAACGCTCCAGATCGCTCTTGAACTTGAGGTCGCGCTTTTCCAGCGCCAGGGCAATGATGTCGCCGAGGGTGGTGAAGGCGCGGGGGGCCTCCGGCGGTTCGACGGCTGCTTCCGGCGGCAGTGACCGGGCCAGCGCGGGAGCGGCGGCAAGGGGCGCCACCTCGGGCGCCGGTTGACCTTCGGCGCTGGCGCGGGGCATTTCCGCCCTGGGCCGGGCGATGGGCGTGGCGGGGGCCGGTGCGGCGGCAGCATCTGCGCGCGCCAGACGGAGCAATTCGTCCGTGGGCGGAAGATCGGCGGCATGGGCGAGGCGGATCAGGGCCATTTCGGCGGCCATGAGCGGCTGGGCGGCGTCGCGCGTCTCGGCAATGCCCTTGAGCAGCATCTGCCAGGCGCGGGTGAGATGCACCATGGCCAGGCGCCGGGCGTGGTCCGCGCCCGCCTGTTTTTCCGCTTCGGTGCGGGCGGGATCGGCGAGGGCGCCGTCGCGCACCACCTTGATGCGCGTCACCCAATGCACGAAGTCGGCGAGATCGGTGAGAATGGTCTGGGGGTCGCCGCCGGCCTCGTGCTGGGCGGCCATTTCGGCCAGCGCGCGGGCGGCATCACCCGCCATGACACACTCGAAAAGCGTGATGACGCGGCTGCGGTCAATGAGGCCCAGCATGGCCGCCACATCGGCGGCCTTCACCTTGCCGTCGCCATAGGCAATGGCCTGATCGAGCAATGACAGGCCGTCGCGCACCGAGCCTTCGGCGGCCCGCGCGATGAGGCGCAGCGCCTCGTCCTCGGCTGCCACCTGCTCCATGGCAGCGATCTTGCCATAGTGCCGGGCCAGCAGCGCGGCATCGAGACGGCGCAGGTCGAAGCGCTGGCAGCGCGACAGGATGGTGACCGGCACCTTGCGGATTTCGGTGGTGGCGAAGATGAACTTCACGTGCGGCGGCGGTTCTTCCAGCGTCTTCAGCAGCGCGTTGAAGGCGCTCTTCGACAGCATGTGAACTTCGTCGATGATATAGACCTTGTAGGCCGCCTGGACCGGGGCATAGCGCACCGAGTCGATGATCTCGCGCATGTTGTCGACGCCGGTGTTGGAGGCGGCGTCCATCTCGATCACGTCCATGTGGCGCGATTCCAGAATGGCCTCGCACTGGGGCGTCAGTTCCGGCATGGCCATGGTGGGGCCGCCGGGATAGTTCAGCGCCCGGGCGATGAGACGGGCCGTGGTGGTCTTGCCCACGCCGCGCACGCCGGTGAGCATATAGGCCTGGGCGATGCGGCCCGTAGCGAAGGCATGGCCCAGGGTGCGCACCATCGCGTCCTGACCGATGAGGTCGGAAAAATCCTTCGGGCGGTATTTGCGGGCGAGAACGCGGTATCCCGAGGCATTCGCGCCGCTTGCGGTTTCTGTCATGGCGAAGCCGGGAGAATAGAGGTGGGAGGCTGGACAAACAACCCGCAAGAATCTCGTTGGGGCTGCTACCTTCCGGTCCTGACCCGGTTGGCGAGCACTGCGCCTGCTGCCAACCTCCCGGGGGTTATATCGGGGTTTTGCGGGCTGAAAGCAAGGCCCCGCGCGGCAGGCGATTGACGGGACAGATGCGCACGCTTATTGCGGTGGCCATGACGGTCCGGACCATCATCACGCTGCCCGACGAAAAGATCCTGCGCCAGGTGTCCAAGCCCGTGGCGGTGGACGCGGCGGCGCGCAAGCTCTTCGACGACATGCTGGAGACCATGTATGACGCGCCGGGCATTGGCCTGGCCGCCATTCAGCTTGGCGTGACGCTGCGCCAGCTGGTGGTGGACATTGCCAAGGAGCCGGAGGCGAAAAAGCCCCTGTTCATGGCCAACCCCGAGATCGTCTGGGCGTCGGATGCGCTGAACGTCTATGAGGAGGGGTGCCTCTCCATCCCCGACTACTACGAGATGGTGGAGCGCCCCGCCGAGGTGAAGGTGCGCTACCTCGACCGCCAGGGCGAGGGCCAGGAAATTCACGCCAGCGGTCTTCTGGCCACCTGCCTGCAGCACGAGATCGACCACCTGAACGGGGTTTTGTTCATCGACCATATTTCCAAGCTGAAGCGCGACCGCGTGCTCAAGAAGTTCAGCAAGGCGGCGCGGCTCGGGAAGCTCTGACCATGCGCCTTGCCTTCATGGGAACGCCGGATTTTTCCGTGCCGGTGCTGGCGGCGCTGCTGGACGCCGGGCACGAGATTTCTTGTATATACAGCCAGCCGCCCCGTGCGGCAGGCCGCGGCATGAAGGAAAAACCATCGCCGGTTCAAGCCTTTGGAGAGGCGCGGGGGATTCCGGTGCGGACCCCTGCCAGCCTGCGCGGATTGGCGGAGCAGGCGGATTTTGCTGCGCTGCACAATGACGCTGCCGTGGTGGTGGCCTATGGCTTGCTCCTGCCAAAGCCGGTTCTGGAGGCGCCCAGGCATGGCTGCTTCAACGTTCATGCCTCGCTGCTGCCGCGCTGGCGCGGGGCCGCCCCCATCCAGCGCGCCATCATGGCGGGAGATGACACGAGCGGCGTCTGCATCATGCGCCTGGAGGAAGGACTCGATACCGGTCCCGTTCTGTTGCGGGGCGAAGTGGCCATCAGCGACCGGACCACGGCGGCCAGCCTGCATGATGACCTGTCCGTCCTGGGGGCCCGGCTGATGGTGCAAGCCCTTGAAAATCCTTCTGATCCCGGTGTTCCCCAGGCCACTGAGGGCGTGACCTATGCCCGGAAGATCGACAAGGCGGAAGCCCGGATCGATTTCACCCGCCCGGCGCGGGAGGTCTTGCGCCATGTCCACGGCTTGTCCCCCTTCCCCGGTGCATGGCTGGAGGTGAAGGGCGCGCGCCTCAAGGTTCTGGAGGTCTCCCTGGCCGAAGGGGGTGGCCTACCCGGACGCTTCCTCGATGACGACCTGACCATCGCCTGTGGCGCTGGCGCGGTGCGGCTGGAGCGCCTCCAGCGCGAGGGCAAGGGCGCCATGGCGCGGGCCGATTTCCGGCGCGGCTTTGCCATCCTGGCGGGCACGGAGGCTGGCTGATGCCGCGCTATAAACTCACCATCGAATATGACGGGCGCGGATTTTCCGGCTGGCAGTCGCAGGCCGAAGACCTGACTATACAGGCCGTGGTGGAAGAGGCCGCGGCGCGGATCAACGGTGCCCCCGCCACGGTGCAGGCAGCGGGCCGCACCGACGCCGGGGTCCATGCCACGGGCCAGGTGGCCCATGTGGACCTGATCAAGGATTGGGAACCCTTCGTGCTGTGCAATGCGCTCAACGCCAACCTGCGGCCGCATCGGGTGGCGGTGGTGGCGGCCGAACCGGTGAACGGCGAATTCCATGCCCGTTTCACCGCGGTGAAGCGCCACTATCTCTATCGCATCCTGAACCGGCGGGCGCCCCCGGCGCTGGACCGGGGCCAGGTGTGGCATGTGCCGGTGCGGCTCGATGCCGAGGCCATGCACGAGGCGGCCCAGGTGCTGGTGGGCCACCACGATTTCACCACCTTCCGTGCCGCTCAGTGTCAGGCGCAGTCGCCGGTGAAGACGCTGGACCGGCTCGATGTCATGCGCTTTGGCGAATTCATCGAAATCCACGCCGAGGCGCGCAGCTTCCTGCACAATCAGGTGCGCTCCATGGTGGGCTCGCTGAAGCAGGTGGGCGACGGGCGCTGGAACCAGCGCGATCTGGCCCGGGCGCTGAGGATGAAGGACCGGGCGGAATGCGGCCCCGTGGCCCCGCCGGACGGGCTTTACCTCATCGCGGTCAGCTACTGAAATAGGCCTCGAGGATGCGGCGATAGACCCGCGCCGTGGTGTGGAGATCGGCGATGGCCAGGCGCTCATCGGTCTGGTGGATGGTGGCATTGGTGGGGCCGAATTCCACCACCTCGCAATAATCCTTCACAAAGCGCGCATCGGACGTGCCGCCCGAGGTGGCCAGCCTGGGCGTCACGCCGGTTTCGCGCTCCACCGCCTCGGCCACCAGCGAGACGAAGGGGCCGGGTGCGGTGATGAAGGCTTCCGCCCCCTCCACCGTCCGGGTTTCCCAGACGCCGCCCATGGCGGATTTGACGGCTTCCACCTCGCCCGCGACCAAGGCGCGGAGCGAGGCGAAGTCATGCGCGGTGGAAAAGCGGATGTTGAATTTCAGCGTGGCGCGCTGGGGAATGACATTGCCCGCCGGGTTGCCGACATCGAAGGAGGTGATGGCCAGGGTCGAGGGATCGAAATGGGCGTTGCCGCGATCGATCTCCAGGGCAGAGAGGCGCTCCACCAGGCGGGCCAGCTTGGGAATGGGGTTGTCGGCCTTGTCGGGATAGGCGGCGTGGCCCTGACGGCCCGTGACCGTGACAATGAAGGAGAGCGAGCCGCGCCGCCCTATCTTCATGGCGTCGCCGACGCGGTCGGTGCAGGAGGGTTCGCCCACCAGACAATGATGCGGCAGCCGGCCCTGCTCCTTCATCCAGGCAAGCACCTTGACCGTGCCGTTGATGGCGGGGCCTTCCTCATCGCCCGTCATGAGCAGCGAGATCCTGCCCTTCGGCCTTCCGTGCACGGACAGATAGTCGGTGAGCGCGGCCACGAAGGCAGCCACCGAGCCCTTCATGTCCGCCGCGCCCCGGCCATGGACGAAGCCGTCGGCGACATGGCCGGCGAAGGGTGGAAAGGTCCAGTCGGCGGCAGTGCCCTCGGGCACCACGTCGGTGTGGCCGGCAAAGCAGAAGTGCGGCCCCTCGCCCCCCAGTTCGGCATAGAGATTTTCCACGTCAGGCGTATCGGGGGCGGAAAACGTCAGCCGCTGGCAGGCAAAGCCCAGGGGCTTCAGCATGGCCGCAAGCATGGTGAGCGCCCCGCCCTCCTGCGGCGTCACCGAGGGACAGCGGATGAGCGCCTGCAACAGCGGCACGGGATCGGTGGGCATATTCTTCATGGACGCAGGCGCACACTCAATCCCGCAGCAATTCGTTGATGGAGGTCTTGGCCCTGGTCTTTTGGTCCACGCGCTTGACGATGACCGCGCAATAGAGCGACGGCGCGGGAGAGCCATCGGCAAAGGGCTTCTGCGGCAGGGAGCCGGAGACCACCACGGAATAGGGCGGCACGCGGCCCATGTGGACCTCGCCCGTCACCCGGTCCACGATCTTGGTGGACTGGCCGATGAAGACGCCCATGGAGATGACCGAGCCTTCGCCCACCACCACGCCTTCCACCACTTCGGAGCGAGCGCCGATGAAGCAATTATCCTCGATGATGGTGGGCCCGGCCTGCATGGGTTCCAGCACCCCGCCGATGCCGACGCCGCCGGAGAGATGCACGTTCTTGCCGATCTGGGCGCAGGAGCCGACGGTCACCCAGGTGTCCACCATGGTGCCTTCATCCACGTAGGCGCCGAGGTTTACGAAGCTCGGCATGAGCACCACGCCCGGCGCGATATGGGCCGAGCGGCGCACCACGCAATTGGGCACGGCGCGGAACCCGGCTGAGCGGAAGCGCGCCTCATCCCAGCCGTCGAACTTGGAGGGCACCTTGTCCCACCAGCCGGACTGGCCGGGGCCGCCGGCAATGTAGCCCATGTCGTTGAGGCGGAAGGACAGCAGCACGGCCTTCTTCAGCCACTGGTTCACATGCCAGCCCTCGGGGCGCTTTTCGGCCACGCGCGCCGCACCGGCGTCGAGCAGGTTCAACGCCGCATCCACGGCCGCGCGCACCTTGCCCCTGGTGGCGAATGAAATACTGGCGCGGTCTTCCCAGGCGGCGTCGATGGTGGTCTGGAGGTCGGTCATGGCAGATCCCTGAAATGTCCGGGGCAAAGTAAACCGGGCGGGGCTTCTGTCAATGCCGTTCCGCCGAAAGCGTGGTGAGAAAGACCGCAAGGTCGCCCGTCGCGTGGTCCACATGGGGCGGCAGGGTGGCTCCCCGCTCCTCCTGCCAATAGGCTCTGGCGTTCAGCAGATTGGCGTCGTGATTGTCGGGCGAGGTGACGAGCACCGTGGTCATGCCGCGCTGGTGGGGGATTTCGAGATTGCGGGCGATATCCTCGAACATGGCCGAGGTTTCGGCCCGCACCGCATGGCGGGCGAAGAAGGCATCATAGGCGGGGGCTTGCGGCTTGGGCGCGAAGTCGGCGTGCACGATGTCGAAGATGTCACCGAAGTGATGGGTGACCCCGAGGCGAGAGAGCACCTGGCGCGCATGGGGCACGGTGCCTGAGGTGAAGATGAGCTTCCGCCCCGGCAGGCCATGGAGGGCGGCGTCCAGCGGCGCATCGGGCTGCACCGGCGAATAGTCGATGTCGTGGACATAGTCGAGGAAGCCGTCCGGCAGAATGCCGTGTTCGCTCATCAGCCCGCGCAGGGTGGTGCCGTGGCGGTGAAACAGCTCCTTCTGGCGCTGCCTGGCCTCCTTCACCTCGATGCCGAAGAGCCTGGAGACGAATTCGCCCATGCGCTGGTCGATCTGGTCGAACAGCCGACAGGACGCCGGATAGAGCGTGTTGTCGAGATCGAAGATCCAGGTGTCGATGTGGGCAAAGCCCCTCATACGCCCGCCCGCGACACGCGCGTGCCGACGCCGTGGGGAGTCAGAAGCTCGAGCAGCACCGAGTGGGGCACCCGGCCATCGAGAATGATGACGCCCTCGACGCCCGCCTCGACCACGGCGACGGCGCTTTCCACCTTGGGAATCATGCCGCCGGTGATGGTGCCATTGCTGATGAGATCGGGCACGTCGCCAATCCTCATCTCACTGATCAAGTTCTTCCTGTTGTCGAGCACGCCCGTGACATCGGTGAGGAGCAGGAGGCGCTTGGCCTGGGTGGCCGCCGCGATGGCGCCCGCCGCCGTGTCGGCGTTCACATTGTAGGTCTCACCCTCCCAGGACACGCCGACCGGGGCGATGACGGGAATGGCGTCGGACTTCATGATGGTGTCGAGGATTTCGGTATTGATGCGCGCCGGTTCGCCGACATAGCCGAAGTCCACCGTCTCGATCTTGCCGGTGGCGGGATCGGTCCTGCGCTTCACCATGCGCTCGGCGATGAGGAGGTTGCCGTCCTTGCCGGAGATGCCGACGGCCCGGCCCCCCGCCTGCTGGATGGAGGCGACGATGGACTTGTTGATGGCCCCGGCCAGCACCATTTCCACCACATCCATGGTGTCCTTGTCGGTGACGCGCAGGCCTTCGCGGAACTCGGCCTTGACTGCCAGCTTGTCGAGCATGCGGTTGATCTGGGGGCCGCCGCCATGGACCACGATGGGGTTCAGCCCGCAGACCTTGAGCATGACCATGTCGCGGGCAAATTGCCGGGCGAGTTCCGGGTCCACCATGGCGTGGCCGCCGTATTTCACCACGATGACCTGATCGTCATACCGTTGCAGGAAGGGCAGCGCCTCGGACAGGATGCGGGCGGTCTCGGTGACGGGAATGTCGCGCTCACTCATGGGGCCAGCCTCCAGCGATTCTGCAGGGCTTATAGGGCAATTGCGCCAGAGATAAAGGGAAACCTCAGGCGGCGAGCAGCCCGGCAATGACGGCGCGCATCTCGTCCAGACCCTGCTGCTTTTCGGCGGAGGTGGCGAGCACGACGGGATAGGCGGCGGGGCGGCGGGCAATGGCGGCGGAAACCCTGGCGTGAACCTCGACCAGTTCGGCGGGTTTCACCTTGTCCGCCTTGGTGAGGGCGATCTGATAGGTCACCGCCGCCTCGTCGAGCATGGCGAGCATTTCAAGGTCGGCGGTCATGAGGCCATGGCGCGAATCCACCAGCACGAAGACGCGGGCAAGGCCCGGCCTGCCCCTGAGGTAGGCGCGCAGCAGCGCCTGCCACTTCTTCACATCGGCCTTGGGCGCCTTGGCAAAGCCATAACCCGGCATGTCGACCAGCGTCATGCGGCCTTCGCCCAGGTCGAAGAAGTTCAGTTCGCGGGTGCGGCCCGGCGTGTTGGAGGCGCGCGCCAGATCGCGCACGCCGGTGAGCGCGTTGATGAGCGAGGACTTGCCGGCGTTGGACCTGCCGGCAAAGGCAATCTCCACCCCGGCGAGCGGCGGCAATTGTTCGAGCCTGGCCACGCCGAGACGAAAGCGGGCGGGCGCAGAAAAGAGCCTGCGGCCCGCCGCCAGATCATCGGCGGAGAGGCTCAGCGCGGGCGCGCTCACGATGCTTCCGTCTTGTTCTTTTTCAGGAAGGGAATGGACTCGCGGATGTTGCCGAGAATGTCCACCTCGGTGCCGTGCTTCTTCATGATGTAGCTCTGCTGCAAAATCGACAGCAGGTTGGACCAGGCCCAGTAGATCACCAGACCCGCCGGGAAGGAGCCCAGCGTGAAGGTGAAGATGACCGGCATCCAGTTGAACAGGCTCGCCTGGATCGGATCAGGCGGGGTGGGATTGAGCCGCATCTGCACCCACATGGTGATGCCCATGAGCAAGGGCCAGATGCCGATCATCAGCATGGCTGGCGGATGCCAGGGAATGAGGCCGAAGAGATTGAACAGGCTGGTCGGGTCCGGGGCCGAGAGGTCGTTGATCCAGCCGAAGAAGGGCGCATGGCGCAGGTCGATGGAGGTGAGGATCACCTTGTAGAGGGCGAAGAACACCGGGATCTGCACGAAGATGGGAAGACAGCCGGACAGCGGCGAGACTTTCTCGCGCTTGTAGATCTCCATCATCTCCTGCTGCTGCTTCATCTTGTCTTCGGGATAAAGCTCCTTCAGCCGGGTCATTTCCGGCTGGAGTTTCTTCATCTTGCTCATGGAGGCATAGGACTTGTTGGCGAGCGGGAAGACGGCCAGCTTCACCAGCACGGTGACGATGAGAATGGCGATGCCGAAGTTGCCCACGAGCTGATTCACCAGATGGAGCAGCCGATACATGGGCTTGGTGAGGAACCCGAACCAGCCCCAGTCGATCATCAGGTCGAACTTGTCGAGGCCGTGACGGTCGCCCACGGCGGCAATGGTGTTGACCTCCTTGGCCCCGGCATAGACCATGTCCTGATAGGAGGCTTCGGTGCCCGGCCCCACGGTGAGGGGGGCGGAGGCGATGTAATCGGCCTGATAGATGTCGCGGCCCCCTTGATTGAGGTGCTGATAGGTGGCGACGTTCCGGGTCTTGGGGTCGGGGATGAGGGCGGTGGCCCAATATTTGTCGGTGAAGCCCAGCCAGCCGCCGGTGGCGGAGGTGCGTTGTGCTTCGGTCTTCTTGCCGATGTCCTTGTAGGTGAGTTCGGTCAGCTCGCCATCCTGCACACCCAGCATGCCCTCGAAGAAGACATAGTAGCCTTGGGTATAAGGCGTGTCCTGGCGCTGGCTGCGGGCATAGGGAATGACGGAGACGGGCTGAGCGGTATTGTTGCGCACCGTCTGGGTGACGGTGAAGACATAGTCCTCGCCCAGGCCGATGGTGCGCGCGAAGAGCAGGCCCTGGCCATTGTCCCAGGTGAGGGTGACGGGCTTGTCCAGGCCGAGCACGGTGCCGGCGGGTGCCTGCCACCCGGGCCTGGGATTGGGGGGGGCGACGGGGACACCCCCCCGGGCCACCCCGCCCCGCCCCCCCAAAAA
>OEIV010000024.1_pt1 | contig 90117 bp, 80 predicted proteins | sample 1539231 | NCBI WGS metagenome assembly OEIV01 (sample SAMN03794762, study PRJEB22550) | activated sludge metagenome | feature: wastewater treatment plant; material: activated sludge; isolation source: Wastewater treatment plant of a petroleum refinery complex | place: Argentina: Buenos Aires ...
AAGATTAGGTGAACAGATTACATACCCAACAGTGGGTCATCATCCATTCACCTATTCCATTATATCTCGGTAAAGATTTCTTCGAGTTCAGCTCTTTCTGCTTTAGTCATTGTTTTCACCTTGCAGTAGAAGGTGTCGCAATCGTATCCTGCATTAGTACCAAATCCACTTCCATATACTACGGAGAAATGGTAATAATCCATTCCATCAGTGGGTATTTTATAGTAATTTTCGGTAGCAGTAATAAGCTCAGGATTTTTAACCATTACTTCAGTAAGTAAGACATAGAATTCTGAACTATCTATTTCTTCCATTTTCTCAAGTTCATTATAACTAAAGAAACTAAGAGCATATTTAAATGCTCTGTTAGTGAAAGCAAATTTAACTTCACTTTCAATGGAATTAAGAATAGACCTAATGTGTGGGTCAGCGCAACCATCGTATTGCTCATCCACTTTATTAAGAATAGTATTTATCCAATTCATTATTGATTTATTTATTTGTGAAGAGATATAAAACAAAATAATGGATTCAACAGCTATCCATCTAACTTCGTTATCATCTGTACCAATGCTGTGAAGCAGTTGGTGAAGTTATTTATTTTTAAGGTGAAACACACTAATTACTAATACTCAACAGCAATTGTTGCAGTTGGTATAGTTAACTAAAGTATTTCACCGTTAAAACCGGTAAAAAAGGGGAGATGCCCCTGTGCAGATTATATCTGTACAAAAGCATCTCTACCTGCTCCACGTAGGAATCCCTGCATCTTCTGTCCATTGGAAAGTTCAACATCGTCAGGGTTGTAAAGTGGAAGAGCACCAAGTATCCCCTTGATTTGGGCGTAGAACTTGCTCTTAAATTCTACGATTACTATATCCTTAATCATCGTGTGAAGATTTAAAGGTTAAGCTGCGAAGGTTTACTCCTACCCGAAATGACGGGGGGGATTATCGCTTAATCTATTTGGATGTGGGGGGTTGGATGGATGATACCCCATTCATATATTTTCATATAATACCCCATCCATATATTTTCATATAATATCCCATCCCTATATTTCATACAATTTATAGATGTATAATTTTATGATCTCCCATCCTGAGTTTCTTTTATATTCTGACGGGGGGGTATTTTTATTTTAAAAAAATTTTTCTCGCTATTAACACTTTATGTAAATTTTTTTTAATACTTTTGCATCAGTAAGTTTTACTTTAATCTTCTGCCCTATGTTTGAGGTGAAAACCTGGTTGAATAGATTACAGAAGATGAGTGTTGAAATGTTTTTAATTGTGCTACCACCCCCTGATGGGAAGTAAGAGTGGGTATAAGTAACTCGGATAGCTATTATTATTAATAATAAATAGGAACCATCGAGAAGAAAGTAAACGAAACACCTAAGTATATAGAGATATATATATGGATGTAAGTGACAACTATCACAATGAAAACATGAAGCTTACGGGTTGGTTTTGGTTAAAATTTGGTTAAAAAATCTCAAGAAAATTCCTGCGGTTATAACCCCCCTATGCCTTATAGCATAGTAATATTTTTATATATTAAATAGATGCATTATTGAATAATGTAAGGTATCATAAAATGGTTCGGGGTGAGCTGTATACATATATAAACAATGAGTAAAAATTTAAGAAAATTAAAAATAGAGCGCAGAACAGCTGAAAATTTACTTGCTTCTATTGTTAAAAAGCAAAGTAAAAATATAGACCGTGTTCAATTTCATGCAAATACTATGAGATTATCGCCAACACAAGATCACCTACAAATAAAGTATCTTCTAAAACAATGTGGTTATCAATACGAGTTTAAAAAAGTAATTCTTGGTGGTTCTCAACAATATCCTATTGTTGATTTTTATATACCTGAATTGAAGTTAATACTTGATATAACAGGAATTGAATCTAATGAAGATAAGATTAAAAGAAATAATAAAAATGAAACCTTGGTTGGATTAGGATATACTAAAGTGCTTCTACTGGAAAGTAAATTAATATCAAACCTTACTAAAGATGACCTGCTTGTTAAACTTCAAAATGTACAAAATAAACACAGAAGTTTTATTATAAATACAAAAGCAGATAAGCTAAGAAAAAGAATTCAAGAATTGGATAATAAAATAGCAAACTTTGAATGTGCCCCATCGTAACTAAAACATCTATATATGTCCTACACTCAATGTACTTTTAAGAAGGAGAATAAACAGGAATTTACTCAAGCCTGGATTGATACTAAACATGCTGTAATAGGCAAGTTTATGCAGTTGCTTGAATTGGGTAAGGAGTTCTGGGAAGTTACTTTTACTGGGGTAACTCAGGAAGAAGATCCTAGTTTAAAATACAGAACCTGGAATAACAATATATAATGTATAGACCTTTACCTGATACCCTGGATATCCAAAAATCTTCTATAGAAGGCAATGGTTTGTTTGCTTTAAAAGATCTTGCATCTAATGATGACAAGTACTACATGGATTACTGGTCTGATCTTGCAAAGTATTTATCACATATTGAAGTAGTTTCTCCTTCTGAAAGAAATCTATACAGAACAACTATTGGTGGTTTTATCAACCACAGTAGTAAACCCAATTGCACTCTTTTTCTCAGAAGGGTTATTACCAATCATGATTTAAATATTAGGGAATATTATATCAGACCAACCAGATTAATCAAAACCGGAGAAGAACTAACTCTGGATTATACCAAGCAATTTTGTGGAGAAGTTTACAATGATTGTGAATGGATGAAATCGTAATTAATAACTTTATAATATGTCAACACCAAAATTATTTCAGTATGCCATTATATGGCACCCAACAGAGAAGCAGAGAAAAGATGCTGGTGAGAAATCTTATATCCTGGTTCCACTTACAACAATCTTATCGACTGATTCTAATTCTGCTGCTATAACAGCTGCGATGAGTATTCCACAAGAACATAAAGATCAGATTGATCAGATCGAAGTGTGTGTAAAACCTTTTTAGTTTGGGGTACGGATAAGAAAGCTGTCCGTGCCCCGGATAAATCAAATAGAGATGATAAATCAAATATAGATACTATTTCTAATCTCTTAGAGAGATATAATGATTATGAGAAGCAAATAAAGCAACCGTATACTCCTGGTAGTTGGAATCAGGTTTCTCTGACAAGTACAGCAGGTCCAGTGGGAACATCTGTGAATCAGCCAAGCATTTGTTTTACAGGAGATACACTGAATCATTCAACATATTACAATGCATCCAGTGTAATACAATCATTTGAGAGAAACAAAACGAGTAGTTAAGATAAACACAGTATCAACGTACAGTGTTTTGTTTTCATATCGGAATTTAGGGGAGAGGGGATCATTTCTGATCCCCTTTTTTATTTCATACTTTCTTCATCTTTTATCATTATTCCAAAAGAGTGATTTGTTGTCATGCTATATTTCATATTCTTTACGTATTTTATTCATCATATCATCAATTAACGACATACCAACTTCAACTAATTCATTGTTGTACAAGTATGTTTCTATCGTAGAAAGTTTTGAACTGTCAGGATATACTGATTTAACATACTCATTATCTTTTTCTTGTATAAATGTTTTCCATATATACTTATAACATATTTCTATTCTTTTTTTAAGGTCTCCTTCTCTGAGTTCTAAATGATATACAACCTGATCACTGAATCTCCATTGAAATCTCAATAAGTCTATAGTAAATTTTCTAAACATAAAATTTGTATCAACTGGAAAGGTGTATCCTTTCAGCTTAACATTATCATAAAATAAAAAACCTTCTTTTGGAGAAGCAGGTAATAATTTATATTCTGTAATTGTTGCATCCATATTGTTATTGTTTATATGAGTACTTCAAATGGTTTTTTAATTTTGTGAATATTATCCATAAATTGGAATAGAAATGTAATACCTACTTCTTCAAGACCATCACTATATAAATAACTTTCTACAATATCAAGCTGATCTTTATAATCTTCTGGTAGTAATTCTGAGAATTGTGTACTATCAATTTTAAGTGTCATAAGTACATACATATAAAGAGTAATCAGATCATATCTTATATCATCGTAAACCTTCTTATTATCTTTGTATCTTCTTGATATTCTTGGCGTTGTAAGATTTGATATAGCATATATGTTTCCTTGAAATCTCCATCTATGGTTATTCTCATCTATTGAGAATCTGTTGAAGATATAATCTATTGACCTTTCATGGTATGTAACTATTTTTAATTTTACTCCCCTGCGTATCAGGCGTCTATCATTTTCTGATATTGCTTCCAAATTCACATCTATTACTGTCACATATGGACTATGATTATCTTCAACTAAATTGTAATCTGGTTCTGGAAGTAAAGTAGCAAGATCAGCACCAGGAATTTGACTCTCTTTTTTTGCTAACATATTAAATATCTTTTTTATTAAATTAATCATTATCGTATCCTAATTCTTTTTTGATTTGTTGGACAAAATTTTTTACTAAATCTATACCTATCTCAACTAAACTGTTATCACTGCTAGTAAGATATTCTTCCATACCAGGTATCCTATCGTAGATATCTTTTATCTGATTATTACTGTTTGAATCATGGTATAATTCATCTTTTAATTTCTGTAGAAACTCAAAATATAAAATAGTATTTGTCGTTGCTTCTGTATTTTCATCAAACTTTTGGTACACAGAAAATTGGATCTTGTATACATTTTTAAACATGATCCTGAATAGTGTATAGTTCTTAGCTTTGAAGAAGCTGAATGGTGAAAGTTCACATTTAACTTCTGATTCATATTTGCTAACAATAACCGTATATTCAAACTCATAGATATAGCTCATATCGTACTCATTTCATAATCTAAAATTATGTTTTCCACTTCTTTTTTTAAATAAGGAACTGTAATTTCAGTGTTAAAATGGTCGATTCCCAGCTCCATGATTTCATAACCTTTATCTTCAAGTATATAAGCATATAAGCTCAGTTGTATTGTGTAATGACTTAACTCACAATCATCTAAGTGAGCTAATGGTGCTTTCATTTTCTGAAACTTATTCTCGGTTCTTATCTGCTCACTGGTTTTGTAATCTCTGATGTACGCTTGTTTCTTAGAATTTATCCATACACGATCTGATTGCCCAAAAATATCTCTCATATTTAATATGAGTTCCGGATAATAACCTTCTTCTAAGTTATGTAGATCTACAATCTGAGTTTTGATACCATCTTTCCATATATAAGGTTTGATTACCTGATATGATTTTCTGTCAAATGGGTTTATTTCGTATCCACGTAGTAAGCTTTCTCTTTCGTTATAATCATGATAAGCACTACCCTTCACTTTGGAGTTTTCGTTCTTCTTATTCCATTGTTCCCGGATACTATCTTTGATATCTTCTTCCACCATCTGTACCAACTTAGGATATGTCTTTGCTAACCGTGCAAAAAGAATATCACTTCGATTTTGCATCATATCATAGGTATATTTAAGATCTTTCCGTAGTGCTCTGAACTTCTCTTTTGCTACATCCTTGTTATCTCCAGGATAAAGGATATATTCCCATGCTTTCCAGCGCAACCAGAAATCATCATCAAAATCTTCTTTGTAGTTTCCAAGGAGTGTGCTTACACTGATTCCTTTTCCATCGTTATATTTATGATGTATTGGTTCAAATGTTAATATCATATTTGTTATTTTATACAAAAATACTCATTTTTTTGATACAGTGTGTAATTTATCTCAGAAAAAAAGTAGTTATATATAAAAAAAGTATAATTTTGTACAAAAATTATTAAAATGCAGTATCAAGTAAACGGATGGGACATCGATGAACTGTACGAGTACATCAGAAAAAGTCTTGATCTATTCATATTACTGAAAGCTCCTTACAAATTTCATATTAAAGATAATCTTCGAAATGTATTTGTTTACTTTGTTATTTCTCAAATTATTGGGATGCAAATTTCATCAAAAGAAGCAAATAATTTTGTAACTGATATGTTGGGTTATAAAGATCCGGATATTATATTTAATTACAAAACAAATTTGCGCAGGATGGGCTGGTTCATCAAAGCAAATAATAATAGATACATACCTATACAATCATTTAATTACACAGCAGAGAATTTTAAATTAGAAAAAATTTATAATTTTAAATTGGAATATGTAAAAAAGAAGGACTATAATTTCATAGACTCAAAAAGAAAGACAAGCTCTTGAAACAGATACACTTATTTTCACATATAGTTGAAACAAACACTGAGTTTCCTGTTAAAGCACAGGATAATGAGATAAACTTTAAACTTTTTTTTGAGAATAAAAAAGAACAAAAGATACTAGAGAAACTTGCTCAGAGAAGAAACATGTCTGTTCAAACATTGAAGATCATATATAATCTATACTTTAACTCTGTATTCAAGAAAGTTACTACCAGTGATAAAAAATCGATTACAATCAGTCCTTATTATAAATTTTTAAAAACTAAATAACTTATCATGTCAAAAATTTTAGATTTAGCACCGGATCAAATCCTGGTAGATCCAGCAACTCAAACAGCTTTGTTAGCTAAAGCTGAAAAACAAAAGAAAGAGAAACAGGATGAAGTGGATAGAATTCACAAAAATAATATTGCAAAGTGGATGAAGGATCTCTCTAGGGTAGATGAATTTAAAAGAAGAAATTATAATGTACTTAATCCATCTAATATTTGTATTGAAGTTTGTACATCTTATATCAAAGATGATAACCCATCTAAGTTGATTGTTGATTCAAGTTTCAATATCTCAGCAAATGAAGAGTTTTCCATGAGACTATTTCCATATGTAAAAGATCTTGAAACTGGTGATATTTATACTATATCTGATTCATTTACAATGCGGAGAACTAATCCTGCGTTTGCTGAATGGTTCCAAATAGCGTCTGAGAAACCATCTTATAAAGATGAAGTGCCTATGCCACCAAGAATTATCTTTTTGATTGATCAGGGTTGGGATCAGAATAGATTCTTCATGGATAAAGTAAAACAGGTTCAAAGTCCAAATGATTTTTATACTTTTGTTGTATCAAGATCTGTACTTCAAACAATACTTAAGAAGGTATCAGCATCAACACAACAACCTCCTTATAATCAAACATCTACTTATTAATATGAGAATTCCACCAATTAAATATTTCTTCCAACCTAAGAGATGGAACTGGTTCATTATGTCACTTATGAAGAAGTATCTTACTAAACATGGTGAGTTATTATCAAAACCACTGACTAAAGCACAAATGTTCACTATCACAAAAAGAGTAGTAAACTCTTATCCTTGTTTTGAACAGGGATATTGTGAAAAGTGTAAATGTGATATGGTGGATGTAATAAATATGGGAAGTTACGCTTGTAAACAGGGTTGCTTCGGTATAGCACCATCGGAAGAAGAATTCGATGAATACAGTAAATTATTTAAAAATGAATTCTCAAATATAGTAACTAAAAGATAGTAGTAGTATAATTAATTAGATTAATAACTTATATTTGCAATATGAAAGTATTAAATAAGAAAAAATATCTTTTAAACAATAAAATCAAGGGTCGGCAATCTGTACAACTGTTTATCTCTGAAACAGAAGAGAAATCAGGAACAGATGGAACAGATATCTTACAGTTGCTTCAGGTAGTAGAAAATGAGCTGAAGTAAAACAATTTGATTGATGAACAGAAAACAGTAACAAATCTCATAACAACTTTAAAACTAAAATCTTATAATTTATTACAATGGTAGTCTTTAAAGAAACAACAATTGATATAGGAACTGTGTTACCTGGGGATATAGCTTTTGTAAATTTCGAGTATACAGGAGAGAGAAGTGATGTTCAATTTATCAGACCTCACTGTGGTTGTACTGGTAGTGATGTAGATTTAACAACTCCTACCAAGAAAATACTTCAATTTCAATTTAAAGAATCTGATACTCAACATCTTACTCAAGTACAAATAGATAACTATTATTCTAATCTCAAGTATCCTTTTACAAAGCAGATCACTGTATACTTCAAAGATGATAAACCTTTGTATATTACAAATGAAAAAGGAGAGAAGGATTATAATTCCGGTAAATCACAAGTATATCTTTATTTTACAGGTGAAGTAGATTTAAGAAATTTTACACCATTAAAAACAACAGTGCCATGACAGACGAAGAAATTGATGAGTTGATCTCAAAGGAAACAGGTAGGTATCCCAAAGAAGATATGATGATGATACCTAAGAATAAGTTCAATATTGGTGACAATGTTGTATTAAATTTTGATACTGAAAAAGAAAGTGTGTCAGTAATATATGGTATCTATTGGTGTTTGAGTACAAAATCCTGGGAATACAGTGTAGTAACTCATGGTTTCATTAGCGCACACAATCTGGATGAGAATATTATAAAGCTAATTTAACCTATGGTAGTTGGAATACACACAAAAGATTTTGGAGAACAGAATGCACACCTGCTTTCTACAATAAAAGATTTTGCTGATGTTTATAGAAATAATGAAAAAGATGTGGCATCCAGAATACTCTGGTCCGCTTTCTTTGTATCTGTTATAGCAAATGAGAAGAATCCGTTCAAAAATCATAAAGATGATGAAGAAAGAAGAGCTAAAGTAAAAGAAGAATTTTGTCCACAATATGGTTTGAAACATCTATCATTGGAAAAATTGTTTTCTACCTTAGTATTATCTAAACAACATAGATTATACAATATCCATCTCAGAAAGTATGAAGAGATGGTTAGCATACTGGATGAACTTGATCTCACAACAGATGCAGATTATAAAAAGTATATAGAAACAACTCAGAAATTAGAAAAGATAAGTAAGTTCTATGATGAGTTAGAGAAAAAATATACAGAATCAATTACTAAAAGTTCAGGTAAAGAAGGTGGAGGTAGTTTTACCATAGCAGAAAAACGAAATATGCAAAAAGGATCCCAGTAAGATATGCAGAAACACGGTGTATCACATACAAAATTAGTTAAGTTAGCTCCTTGGATTTACAAGAGAGCTAATTTCTATTTTAGAGATCACCCGATGTATCATCCTGATACCCAGCAGTATATGGACTACTGGGAAGAACATGAAAGAAGATCTGTAGAAGGAATGTGGATACTTAATCAAAATGATGGTATCCCTGGAAACAGCTACGGAAGGCAAACTTATGATCCTGCAAAACCTGGTGGTTGGATGTGGTTGTCTCCACAACATTATTGGTACCTTATGTTCTGTTTGATAAAAGCTGATGACGATGGATCAGTTGAAGCACAGCATCCGGATTTAAGAGATGTTGATAAATATCTATTTAATATTTACACCTGTTGTTGGGGTTTTTCCGGGATGTCAGATGATCTATTGATTACCTGTAACAACTTGGTTAAGAAGTACATCAAGCATGATTATTCCATTGATTCATTTACTCCAAAAGAAAGAATTAGATGGAATAAACTTCAGGTAAGTAAGGAAATATATCAACCCAATGGGGAATTAAAAAAGTACGTTGAACCACTAAAGTATATCCAGTCGAATCACAAGGTTCCAAAGGGTCGACCTCTTTACAACAATGTAAAAAAAAATTTCATGTTTATGACCCCCAGAAGACAGGGGAAATCATACATCAACTCAGGGTTACTTTCCCAGCGATATAACTTCCATCATAAAGATACTTATGAAGATTATCTCAATACAAAACTTGGTCCCAACTTACTTGTAGGTTCTGCATCATCAAGTAAATCAGGTGAATTGCTTAACAAGTTCAAATTTTCTCAAGATAATCTAACTGAGAACTTTGGATCATTCACTGACGACGATGGTAGCTTCACTCCAGGATTCTTTTATAAGAGTTATATGGGAACCCTGAATATCTCCAATGAGAAGAATCCATATAGGTATGTTTATAAACATCAGAAAGGAAAAACCTGGGTTACAGGTGGAACCAGAACAGCTATTGTTCACGGATCTTATGAAAGTAATTCACAAGTATTTGTAGGGCAATTATCTCCGTGTGGTATAGAAGATGAAGTGGGTATTAACCCAAAACTCAGAGAATGTTTGAAACATGATGAACCTATATACACTCTTAAAGAAAAAGAAGGAATATGTATCAAATCAGGTACAGGTGGTGAAATGAAGTATGCTTTCGAATCAAAAGTGGTATTTTATGATCCACATACTTACCAATTTTTTGCGACTCCGAATCACTGGGAAAACGAAAACCAGGATATATGTACATTTATACCTTCTTATTATACAGATAATTCGTTTAGAGACCCTAATGGTAATCAGAATATAGAGCTCGCATATGAGCAGGAGCTACTAGAAAGAAAACGATTAGCAGAATCCAATAATACTTCTGCACTGGACGGTTACATCATCAACAGACCTTTGATTCCATCAGAAATATTTTTATCTCCGGAAACAAATATTTTTCCTGTAACACTCATTAAAGAGCACATGCAGGATATGGAGCTAAATAAAACCTTTAAAACAATTGCATCTATAGGGCATCTCACTTATACCGATCCAGATAAAATGCAAGTAAAATGGACCAACTATGAAGATTCAACAACTAAACCGATACTAACCTGGGATTTTAAAAAACATGAAGGCAACCTTGAAAGTAGCATAGTTATTTTTGAGCATCCACCAGCTATAATACCCAATCCCACATTTGGTCAATCTATGTATAAAATAGGATATGACCCTGTAAATGATGATTTTGGTGGAACATCTCTTGCATCAATATATGTGTTTAAATCTGTTTCAGCAGATAATTGGAACTCAGGAGTACAGAATACGATAGTTGCTTGTTACAATGGTAGATATGATTCGGTAGATGATATCCATGATATAGCTATCAAGTTAGCAATCTATTACAATGCAAAGATACTTCCTGAAACAAACTTACCTGACTTTGTGAGATATGCCAAAAGAAGGGGATGTTATGGGAGATTACAACTAACTCCATATGATGCTATCAGTACACTGATAAATGGTAACAGAACAAATAAGATGGATGTTGGAATGAGGGTGATGAAATCAGAAAAGTTACAAGGAGAACAGCTCATCAGACAATGGTTACTTGAGGAACGTGGAGTTGATCCTATAACTGGTAAAAAGATACTTAACCTACATCATATCTATTGCCCTAGGATCCTGGATGAACTTATCAATTATACTAGAGATAACAATACGGATGCTATATCCGCTTTTATATTATTAATGTTCTGGATATTTCAGGAGCGTGTAATTCCTATTAAATCTCCGGATACCGTTTCGCAAACTAACTCAGCTTTTGATGTATATTATAAAAATGTAATCAAAGGGTCTACAAGCAATAAACAACGATTAATTGCTAAAATGATAACAGGATAATAGGATAACAATGGATTCAAATTTTGATAAAATAAGCAGAGACGCAACATTTGATTTTTTATCTTACGAAGATAAGAAGAAAGGAGATTATCAGTTTATAGATGATCACATTAAGATGATTACATCACACTATGATGTAGATTATCTTGCCAAAACCAAGAAACAGATTCGGGATAATTATATGATAGGTAATGGTATGTCACCATTGCATATCCATATGAATAATCCCAGACAGTTTCATAGACAACCAGGTTCAGATGATTCTGTAGCATCTACTATTAATTACTACGATATCCAAAGGAAAGTACTTACCAGGATGTGGGGTGAAAACCAAAAGAGACAATTATCATCTAAAGTGATGGATATCTCCGGGTACAACCAGAATGTAAGGAAAATGAAAACTTTGGAATTGTATCAGGGATATATTCGAGAAACCATTTTTGCACCGGTAGAACAGCAAGCAACAATGGAAGTACTTCAGAAATACGGTATAGAAGATCCAAGTCAATTACCACCTGAAGAACAGGACCAGTTTAAAAACGATGTAGAACAAACAATGAAGTTCAAATTACCATCAGATATAGATAAGTATATGAAAAATACATACATATCTCCATCTGAAGCTCAATTAGCAAAACTCATACAATTTTGCAAAGTTGAGTTTGGTATCAAGTTCCTGACATCTGAAACATATAAGGATCTCACTCTTGCTGGATATGAAGCTGTTTATATGGGTATTCGTGATAACAGACCTGTAATAGAACAAATCAACCCAGAGTATTTTACATTTTTTAACCCGACAAGTTCTCCATTTATTGAAGACTCAGATTGGTGGATTAATGAGAGAAATCTCACTTTTCCTAAACTTGTAAGAGATTACTTAAATACCGGTGATAAAATAAAAGAATTCAAAGATTTTGTAGATAAATATGATTTCTCAAAGATTAAATCCGGGCAAGCATCCTGGGGAGCTACCAAAGCATTGCACGGAGCATTTAACTCTGTAAATATGAGAGCAGGATTTATCGATGAATCAGGTAATCTTAGTTACTTGCCTGATGTATCATCTCCGGAGGGTCAGAAGTTTTATGAAAGAGTTGAAACATTGTTCGGATCAAATAGCCCCAATCAAAAGAATATGTATACTGCAAAGCATGTGGTGTTCACTTCATTTGATAAATTATACTATGTAGAACGTGAAGATACTAAGAATAGAACAAGACTTAAAGGTTTTTGGGTAGGTGAGAATTATAGCAAAAATAATCGGTTAGATATACGTGTCACTGAGAAGTGGTTTCCTGCATTATACGAAGGAGTTGAACTTGGTCCTGAAACAGGGTATATCTCTAACAAACAGAGAGTACCATTCCAAAACCGATCAGTAAATAACCCAGCTAAATTATTTTCTCCTTTTACAGGTGTTGAGTTTTCAAAACTCCAGGGAAATACTCCCCGCATTGCCCCAGTAGATCTTGGAAAAGCAATTGCATACAAAGCAAATTTACTTGAAAACAAGATTCAGGAGTTGGATGAATCCAACATGGGTAGGATATTTACCTTTGCTAATCAAGCGGTACCTGAGAACTGGACTATAGAACAGGTGATAGAAGTTGCAAAGAAATCCAAATTTGTCCCTATTGATCTAACTAGGTTAGGTGAACTTGGTTTTTCCCAGGTAGCAGGTCAATTGTTTAAATCAGTAGATGTATCTAATGACGATTATATCGAAAACTATACCCGAAGAAAAGAGATACTTGAACGGGAATGCATGGAAGCGATGAGTTATTCTCCATCCCAGATGGGTACAGCTCCCGCTTCTATAACAGCCACTGCAAACCAGCAAAATGTTATACAGGGATCCTATGCTACTGAAGATATTAACTACATCCATAGGATGTTTGAAGAAAGGGTACTTGAAGCATTTGTAAACCTTGTGAGAAATGGATTAAGAACTAATGATTACATAAGGAGCTACTTGCTAGATGAACTGGGTATTGCTCAATTGGAATTAGATGAAGAATTACTGGATCTTGCAGAGATATTTATTAAGATCACATCCGATTTAGAAGATGTTCAGGATATCAATGCGATGAAGAGCTATATTCAACCAATGATCCAGAATAAACTGGTTAATTTTCATGAAGTAGCAATGCTTCAATTCTCTAAAGAACCATCAGCTGTGCTCAATATGTCGAGAGAAGCTCAGGAGAGATTAGATAAAGCGCAGCGTGATCAAGAAGAAAAACAGTTCCAGCTTGAACAAGAGAAATTAAAACTTCAAAGAGAACTTGCAAAAAAAGAAGATGATTACCGGGAAAGAGATTTACAACTTAGAGAACTTGATATAAAAATGAGAGGAGATCAATTTAGATTACAAGCTGATTCTGATAATAATAAAGTTCCTGATACTGTCCAAAAATCAGTTATAGATAATGAATACGAGATGGACAGGTTACAATATCAAACTGAATCAGATAAAGATATCAAAATAAGAGAGTTGGATATGGAATTAGAGAAATTGAGAAATGAAATGAAGGTTAAAGAAAAAGAATTAGAGCTTAAAGCAAGAGAAATTGAAGTAAAAGCTAGGCAAAAATCATCCACTTAATTGAATAAGTTAGTAGAGTAGGTTGAAAATTAAATATAGTATATAAAGTAACAATATTAAACATTCTTATTAACAATTAAAATTATATTTGCAATGGATTTAAAAAATTTCCCACCAGCAGTTGTTGATTCAGAACTGGATAGCATCACAGAAGATGATATAATAACGAATCAAAACCAAGAAGGTGAACAACAAAAACAGGTTAATCCTTTCGATGAAACTCGATTTGAAAAACCACAAGAAGATTTAGAAAAGTCTAAATCAGATGAACTTGAAACTGACGATCCAAAATTATCAGAAGCTGATGACACAACTGATGTTGATTCATTCACTCAAGCAGAAGCTCTAGTGGAGTTATTGAATACTGAAGGATTACAAATTTACAACGAAATTCCAAAGGGATTAACTATGGAACAATTTGTAAAAGATATCCCTGAGTATATCAGCTCAATAGAGCAGGAGATAAGAAGAGATGAATCAACTAAGCTCGGAAAGTTCCAGGAGTACTATGAGATGATGGTAAATGGTATATCAGGAGAAGATCTGAAACCAGCTATGGTGCTTGAAAGCATTGTGGATATGGACCTTGATGCTCCTACGATGACTACAGCAGATCTCATAGAAATTGTTAAAACAAAACATCTTCTGAGAGGACTATCTGAACACGAAGCAAATGCTCTTGCAAACATCAATGCAAAAAATGTTGAATTGTTAAAACAAGAGTCATTAGCATCTCAGCAGTATGTAGCGGATTATATAGAGAACATCAAACAAGATGTAATACAGCAAAAAGAATATGAGCAACAACAAGAAAAAGCTCAGTTCGAAGCTGAACAAAGATCTTTTATAGATGCTCTCAATCAATCTCAGTATACCAAAGAACAGAAAAAAGAATTCTTTGATATGCGATATAAGAGGGATCAACAAGTTTCATGGACAGACGATGATGGTAATGTACAAAGGGATTTTGTAACAAAGTATGATCTGCTCATGCATCAGATACAAACAGATCCAAAGAAACTTCTTGATATCATAGAATATATGAGTTCAGGATTTGATCTTAAAAAAGCTGTTAAAAACGACGTAGCTACTGAGTATACTAAGAAGCTTTTTGCAAAACTTGAAGGTAACACTATCATCGATAATACATCAAATAATAAACGAAAGGAGATTGAAGGTCAATCTCGATTTAATAGTGTAACTTTTTAAAAACATTTAAACCATGAGTTTAGGAAACAGAGTACCGAGTAAATTCAAGATCGATGTAATTTCGAGACAAGATCTTGAGCACGCTAATTACACAGATATCAATGTATTGCTAAATACCCATCCTGAAGTACCTTACTTCCAGAACGTATTTGAAAGTTCAATTGATTATGTATATTCAGCTGTTCCAAACATCTATGAAGCCGGTGATACTAGTTTCTTAGATGCATTTGTCAAATCAGGTTCAACAATTGAAACTGAAGCTTTCAATATTAGACACAAAATGTTATCTACTGGTCACCTAAAGATTATATCTATGGAACCACTGATGACGGGTACAACCAAAATTGGTATTGGTGCATCTCCTATTTTGCTGAAGCTTAATAGGAGAATTTTCGATGTACCAGATACTATTTATCCAGAGATTGAACCATCTTTAAGATTTTCAATTCAAAAGAACCCTGTAACAGATGGAACTGGGTACATCTACGAACTAGTACTTCACGATAGAATGGATAACGCTTATGTTGATCCTGAATATTTCAAAGAAGGAATGGTATGGAAAAAAGATGGTGCTGCATTTTCAGAAGGATCTGGACAATGGGGTACATCATCATTTGGAGGAACATCTATATTGGTTTTTGAATCTGATCTTTCATCATTCTCAAAACAGCATGAAGTAACTGATGATGCATATTATTATGCTGCGAGAATCAGGTCTATCAATCCTAAAACAGGTAATCCTGATAATATGATTGCAGATCAGATTATTGGATTCCCTGAAGCACAATTGATTAAACAATTTAAGTGGGAAAAACAACACACTTTGTTCTGGGGTAGATCCGCAGGTAGAAGAGTGATTGATACATCCACCGGTAAACACAGAAAAATTGGTTCAGGAGCAATTGAATTTCTTGAAGATGGAAACATGCTTCCATATAATAGAAGAAGGTTCTCTATTGGAAAATTGAGAGATGAACTTACATCAATTATACATGGAAAAATCAGACCTGAAAATGCTAATTTTGAACTTTGGTGTGGTATTGGATTATTCAGATTAATTGATGAGGCTCTTCAAACAGAACTCAATCAGTATCCTTTTGAAAGAAAGTATGAAGATTATCTGAAATCAGGTGCAACATTCCCAGGTTCTAAAACATCTGGTAAACACATGACTTCTACAATGATCACTGGTTTTGATTTGAAACCTTATGGATCTGTAACTGTAAAACACTTAACTACTCTTGATGCAGTTGAAGGAGATCAGGCAAGAAGAGATCCTATTACTGGTTTTCCTGAAACATCTTTCTGGGGTTTCATTCCGGATCTTGGATTTGGAACCGGTAATAACATGTACATGGTTAAGAAAAAAGGAGCTGAGAACTATTACTATGTATCAGGAGGTTTAACTCCACTGGGTTACAGAAATGCAACTAGTGGTACAATGGCTTTTGGTAATAGTGGTAAGAGAGCTTATTCCGTGCATATGGGAGATATTTGTGGTGTAACCATGAAGGATACAAAGAGAACAGCCTTTTTACTTCCATCTGAGAAATTTTAATAGTAACTAATTTTTTACATCTATCAAACATAAATTAAAATGGGAAAAATAAAGGTAGTACCAAGAACAGGTTCCAGGAGAATAGGGACAAATGTAGTAAAAAGATACTACGAATCCATAGCTCATGCTGATCGTGAAGAATCTTATGATGAAGAACCATATCAGGATGAAAGATGGCAGGGAACAACTCAGAAACAATTACCGGATTTTTATCATAAACTTAGAAGATTCCCATTCAAGGATCCAACAGATCCTAAATTTGAAAGAGAATTAACTGATTATTATGATCCAAATCAGAAAGCAGGTTTTGATGAAATTAACCGATTAGCAAAATCTCTCAGATGGAGAGATACTAAAGGTAAGATGATTGAGCATATTGATATTTTCGATCCTGATGATAATATCCTGAATCACGAGGATATGTTTGTAAAGTTTGATGCAGGTACAGGAGAGTTTGATGATGCTGATCCAAAGATCATGTTGATGTTTTTACATCTTCGAGCAACCGATGAGTATGAAGTTGGACCTGAGAAAAATCAACCTATTATGAACCGAAAAGTAAAATATGTTATCGTTGATGATTCATTAGCTGAGAGAATTGATAAAGAAAAGAGATTGAAGAAAAGAGAAGTATTCTTAGCTTTGGATGCTCTTCAAAAACCAAGTGATAAGTTAAAAGTAGCTTTGATGCTTAATCTGGTAGATAAACATACTGTAAACAACATAACCACATTGGATAATTTGCTTGATGCTTATGCCAATGATGATAAAACATATGTTTCCGGTGTTATGACCAGACAAGAACATTTCTTAAAAGTACTTAAAGAACCAAGAGAGTTGCACGATGCATACTTCCTGTTCTCACTAGGTATTGAGAAGGGTTTTATAAAATTTAATAATAATCACTGGATGGTGTTCGGAAATGTACTTTCTACAACCAGAGATGGAGCAGTAGAATCACTTTCTCAAGAAGCTAACAAGGATATATATTCAAGATTAGCTGAAGCTTGTAAACTTGCTCTTGAAATGCAAATTCGAGATAAAGATTACAACGAAGAGTTAAAAGGTTCAATGAAGGCTCATCAGGATATTATCCAAGAAGATTATATTAGTAAAATTGATACCGGTAAAAGTATTGGTAGAAAATCATAAAAATGATCAGTGTTTTAACATTACATAATGAAGTTAGATTTAACATTAACTTGTTGAATTCGGAATATGATCAAGCTGTATCTTCTATGGATATAGATTCAGCTTTAAATCGAGCTAAAGACTATGTAATACAAAATTATTCATTTTTAACTGAAAAAAGTAAATTTTTTGAAGAAGCTTTAAGAGAATTAGAAGTTCATGATGAACCACTTATAAAGGTAAATGATAATTTAAAATATTCTGTTTTCAAACTCCCTGTTAAGTATTACACTTATTTAAGTATAGGAGCAGTAGGTAGCAAAGGTAGTTGTCAAGCAGAAATATGGAATAATTATTATAAGCATACAAGTAAGATATCATTAAATGATCCTAATTTTGAACCAAGTTTTTTATGGAGAACAGGTTTGTATAATATAGTAGGTAATGGTTTACATTACTATCATAATTCAGATTTTGATGTAAATAAATTAACGTTATCTTATATAAAGAATTTACCAGATGTTCAAGCTCCAAGTTTAACTAACGGAGGTTTCTATGAGAAATCAGACGGGTCAGCAGTAACAGAAGATAAACATTTGGAAATCAGTTCAACAGCTCTTTGGAGAAAAATGACTGAACTTGCAGCGTACTATATATTAAAATCACGAGTAAGTACATTTCAAGGAACACTTGAAGAGACTTTATTTCATGATTCAATAGGTATAAATGTAAGGATTTAGTCATAAAAGTAGATTATCTAATTTTTATTTATAATAACATGTCTAGAAAAATTTTAAACAGAATTCTTGTTGCTAAAGATGTAGCAGTAGCAGACAAATACGTTTATGATTTGGAAAACGGAGCAATGAAACCAAACGATTTGGTTTTCTTTAATCCGGTTACTGGTAAATCATTGGGTGCTGGCGTTACTTATGCAACTAATCCAAAAATTGAGATTGGTCAAGCAGTAGATCTCGATGGAGATGGGATGGTAGATGGGTTGAGGCATTTTACACTTGATGGATCTTTGATCTTCAATGTAACTACCGATATCCCAAGAGCACCCATCAATCAAATCAAAAACGTATATTGGAAATGTGTTTCAAAAGATACTGATTATGGTTTGAATGTGCACTGGAGAAACAATGATACACTTTTAAACCACACGGATAATCAGTGGGCATTTAAGACACTTACTGCGAATGTTGGTGATTACGAATGTTCAAGCTGTGATACAGCTGTAAACTGTAAAGAAATCTCTTGTGCTATGCACAGACAATTTTACGGATTGGGTTTGACATCAAAAGATTCTCTTTTCCTGAGAAGATCTCTTGCTACACAAGCAAAGGAAGATGGTGTTGAAGTAATGCCTATTCTAGGTAAAGAAGTTCAGTATTGTGTTGCTGCTTTTGCAGGAGCATGTGGAGGATGCACCGAAATTGATGCAATCAGCGGTGTAAGAATCATAGCAGATCCTGCATTGGTAGATCATTTAGGTAACCCATTTATCCCAGCAGATGTAACTGTTAATTTTGCAGGCACTCTTGTATCTGGATCTACAACAAGATCATATTACGGTCAATTAACCAAAATCATGAATCTTGTTAATAAAGCATTCAAAGATAATGGTATTACAGGTCACGCAGTAGCAATTGAAGGTATCACAGGAACTGCAAGAGTTTGCGATCCTGTAAAAATTCTTATCAACTCTTGCTATACTATACAATTGTTGGATGGAACAGGAACACCAATTACACCTTGTGTTCCAGAATATAATCCTTTTACAGGTAAGAGTTTTGTAAATCAAGCTACTTGTGTAGGTTGTAGTCCTGGTAGTGCATTTACTCCTAACTGCGGTTTAAGAGTAATTGGAAAACCAATCAAGATAGATAAAAACTGTATCATGCCTGATAAAAGAGTTATGTGGTACTTCACTGAAGTTGACATTACTCAAACACCTGAATCATCTTTCTCTACTTTCCATGTAGAAACAATGCAAGATATACAGGTACCAGATGGTATGGGTGTTCAGTACTACTGGAAAATGCTTGATCAACATGTTGAAGGAACAGGATTTGATTATTCTCCAGGTCTTACAGATGTGAGAGGAGTTTACTCTGACAATAAAGCGGACAGATTGAGTAAAAATGCTGCTGGATTGGATATTACACAATCATATGCATCAATATCATTTGAATTTGGAATGGGTTGGCAAACACAGTTTGTTAATGCTCCAACAGATGTTGCAATGATGTCAGCACAACTTCTTGTAGGTAATACCGATGTTGCAACTAAAGCTAAAATTATAGCTATACTCAATCCTTGGTTAGCATCTATTCCTAATCCGAGACCAGCTCTCGATATTACAACTGATGTAGATCAAACTAATACTTTGGTAGATGCAACAGGAACTGTCACACAGGAAGCTGTAAGTGATTTAGGTGAATAAGAGATTGTTTGATAGATGTTAGTTAGTTACGAGGGGGTAACATCAAAAAGTGTTATCCCCTTTTTTAAAAAATAAAATTTTACAATAATGAGCAAAATATATGTATTATCAAAGAGTGCTCTCGCCATAAAAGAAAATGGAGAACTAAAAGCTATTGAGCATTTTGAAGCTCCAGTTAATGATTGTGAGTGTGGTATCTATTGCTGCGGAAATAAAAAAGTAATTAGATTTCAATCTACTACTCCTGGCGGAACAACAAAAGAAATTGAATTAGAAGCTCTTTGGACGCTTTTAAATCCATAACTGTATTTTATAATATACCATTTATACTATGAGTTCTATTTGTAGTTGTATAAAAGATAGTAACTTTGAGTTTGTAATAGATCTGAAAGCAGATTATTTAGTATATACAGATTGTTCTGAATGGTTGGTGAATAATAGGATAGAAAAAGAATTTGATGAATTTACCTTATCTATAACAAATTATTCTACGAATATTAAAAAAGATTTTAAGGTCAAACCATATCTTTCAAGTATCATAAAGTATTCAGAACTCCCGATAGAAAACAATTTGTTTTGTCCTCCTGATGGAATATTTAAATTTTCAATAAATGTTTGTCAGGGAACACAAGAATATTGTAAGGTACAAGCAATACTTGCTAGTTCTCAAAAGTCTTATGAGGCTCTTATTGAAAACGATCAATGGGAACATGCTTACGAAGTTTTAAAATATTTAGAATATATCAAAGTATTCGCAAACAATAATAATATTAAAAAAGCTCTTGAGTATTATGAAATACTTCAAAGACTTTTAAAAAAATTAAAATGTGATTGTAATGAGTGGTCTTTGCAAATGCCTAAATCCTGTAGTAACATATAAACCACCGTGTCAGAAATCAAACTGCCTAAGGATACCTCATATATATGTGAAGCAAATAGATTCTATATATCCGTGTAATCAAACACTTACAATAGATATTTCAGATAAAATATTTTTTGATCCAAATCAAAATAAATCTGTAACAGAATTTTTTATTCTTTCTCATACCCCTAATCTGAAAAATGTTAGTATTGTAACATCTATTGACAGAACATCAGTAGAGATTGTTTTAACAAGCAATTATTCCGGTCATCCTGCAAAAGATTATAAATTCGGAACAATATCATGGAAAGCAAGACAAGGTGCACTTACTGATATTGCTACTGTTACAATTCCATTTAAATCTCATTGCAATACAATAGAGATACCAAATGATAAATACTGTGACCCTTGTAATGGAAATCTTTTAGATAAAGAAGTCGATATTTCTGTTAATGGTGGAACAACTACTAACAATATAGATATCTCTGTCTTTGCAAACAATGTTTTCCCATCTTCAGATCCTGATGGAACTTTAGATATCTCTATTACTCCTTAATTAATAATAAGATGACTGTAGATATAATAAGAAATGGGTATATATTTACCAATGTTCCAGCTCTGATTAAGATAGATGCTTCTATAAATCAGCATGGTGATCTTGTGAAAAGAACAGCTCAAAATTTATCTATTCAAGTACTTATCCCAACAGGAATTTCTGTAGTTGATTTTCAAGCAGATAAAGCTGGTGTAGTATACAATTATACTCAATCGATTATAACAGTTAATTCTATAACATCTGATAGACCAATTTATTGTTCTTTCATGATTAGAGTAGATGATGAAACAACAGCTGTAAATTCTCAATGGAGAATAGACCTTGAAGATATAACAAATAATCCTATACAAACATTTAGATACGAACCTATAATTATTGGTGGTCTAACAAGATCTGATATCCGAAATATAATAGGGTTATCTGTTGACAATACTGTCAGATATGCTAGTACAGATGCATCTGGTAATCAGACATGGAATATAATCGATGCAAATATCAATGCTGTTTTAGGACAGTTTGTAGTACCAGGTAGCACAGGAACACCTGATTATTCTACTGTTTTGACATTTGTATCTAAAGCAGCTGCATTAGCAACACTTGGTTCTAATAAGCTATTTAAGTATGCAGAAGTAAATTTAGATTTTAAACACGGACTAGATATAACTTAATTTTAATAAAATTAATAATAAAGATGGCACTGATATCTTTTAGGGATTATGGTATTCTTGAAGCAGGTGATAATCCTAATACGCTTGGTATTGCTAAACCTACAAATCAAAATGCAGGAATGCTTATTGAACCTACAGGTCGCATTATATGGTTGTGGAATAATTCAGGACCAGCTTGGGTATCTTATGATTTAGGAGCTTTCAGCTCTTCATCTGGTGACGGTAATCATACCCCAATTACAAGAGCTAATACTACAGAAAATATAGCTCCAACAGCAGGTGAAATTCCATCCCCTATCTCTGGAGATACAGCTTCAGTTTATCTTACTAATGGCACTTTAGAGTACTGGGTTCACAATGGGTCTACTTGGTCAAAAGCTTTTTCTGTAAATGCGCAAACTATTTCTAGTGCTCTTGTAACACTTTCTGGCGTACCAGCTGGATCAACCGATCTTGGAACATTTCCAGGAACTACCATAGGTGATAATCTTACAATTAAACAAGCTATAGCTGCTTTAGAAACAGCTTTAGAGACTGCTGCAAGAACTGTTGCAGATACAGCATCAATTGATCTAAGTTTATCAGTAACTGGTGAACTCACAGGAAATGTTAGAGTGTCTGCTACTCCCGGTATAAATCACACTGTTGTTATAGATACAGATGGTTTAGAAATTGGAGATGTTGCTGCTTCTGGTCCGTATGATTCTCATGCTTTGGCAACAGCAGATGGTGCTTTACCTACAGGTAAGTACTATTATCTATCTCCAACCAATCTTGAGTTTGTATACAGTCAAGGAGCTAAAGGACCTTATTACAGAAAATAATATCTTATAAATAAAGTTTATGCATCTTACAAATAGAGATATAGCTTATATAAGTAACGGTACTGATCCTAATACACTAGGAATAGTACCTGTTTTTAATTTAGGAAGATGTGTTACAGAAGATGGTACGCAAGAGTGGAATTATAATTCTGCATTAGCTCCAGGTAGTAGATGGGTTTTAAAAACAAATTCAAGTGTGTCTGAGCATTGGTTTTTATCTAGGTTTTCTCACACTATATCTATGCAATATAGTACTCCTGTAATTTTTGAATTTAACTATTATTCAAATATAAATCCTAATAAATTTGAACTTATAGCAGCATCTCCTATTACAGGATTAAGAGCTTTGCAAAATTTTACAGGTATAGTAAATGGTCAAATGACTATATATTCTCCAGTATCTAGCGGCATTGATATTGTTACAAGGACAGGTACTTCTGGTCTGTTTTCTTTTAACAGAGAAACTTTGGTTGCTGATTCTTATAGAACTATAGCAATATCAGTACCTTATGCAGTCTCTAATGCACAAACTATTAGATTAGAGTTAGCACTATCCGGTGCTACTCCACCTGGTTTACATAACATATCCTTCACTGAAACCAGACTCAATTTTTCCGTATTAACATGATAAAATCAAATGTCACATCAATTCAATAAAGATATAGCATATATAGAAAATTCAGATAATCCGAATACTCTGAATATAATACCTGTTAGTAATGCAGGTAAATGCATGACATTAGATGGAACTAAAGAGTGGAATTATAACAACGCTCTTGCACCAGGGTCTAAATGGGTGGAAAAAACAAGTGGAGGAGACATGTTAAAGAGTTTTTACGATGCAAATAATGATAATATTGTTAATGTATCTCACAACTCTGAAAGATTGGGTTATCAATATCCTCCTTATTACCTAAATAGAGATAATCATACGGGTACTCAATCGATGAGTACAATACTAAATTTAGATGTAGCATTAGCTGACAAACAATCTATAATTCAAGGATTAGGAGTAGTTTTAACCAATACATCTCTTTCTATACCAGCAAATTCATTTGAGTACTTGCGAGGTGGAAGTACTGAAGACACAACAGTACCTCTTGATCTTTTTACAAGAACTGGTTCTCCATTGATTCTATTAAACGCACCTCTTACTTCAAAAAAGTATAGAATAACTGCATCTATTTCTTTTAGACCCAATGTGAGTGGAGACTTCACATTTCGTTTTTTTAATATCGGTACAAATTCTGCAGTTTTTAGTCAAAAAGCCACTGTTTCAGCTAATTCTTTTCAATCTATTTCTTTTACATGGATAAACTCAATAGGTGGAGGATATCAGTATACTTTCGATATAGGTGGAGCTAATGTAGCATCCACTGTATCAGGAATAAGTGGTTATGTGCTAATAGAATCTTGTAATTTTTAAACATAGAAATATAATAATATGCAAATAATATCTCAAGGTAACAATTATATAGTTCAATTTGATCTATACAGTGATCTTACAAATATAGCAAACAATGTTATAGGTAATCTTACTTATAATAATACTCAGTTAACACTTGTTTCAATGACTGTAACACCTACAATAGGTACTCAGTCAACTTTGAATACTAATCAGTATCTTTTTGGAACAGTACTTCCTAACAAACACTACACCGTAGCATGTGTATTCACTGTATTACAAGAATCCAATTTGATTCCTATAACTTGGACAATATCTACAAGTAATCCTGAAACAACTTTAGCTAACAATAGTAAGACAATCAATCTTGTAGATTATTTAGATGGGTTATTAGCTTCAGATATTTGCGCTAATTTACAAGGTTGTGTTGTAACAGCAAGAACAAGATTTTTAGAAGTTCTACCAAGTGGTGAGTGGTTATGGGAAAATTATAATCCTGCTAATAACGCTCAATTATCGACATTTACTACACCTGCTTCAGGTGCTCAGATAATAACATCAGCAGATTCCAGTATTACAGTTGTTGGTAGTGATCTATCAGTAACGCACACAGTAAACCCCGATGGGTCTGTAACATTAAATGATGGTACAGTAATTTCTGCACCAATTCCAGAAACTATTACAACCATTGTTAATAATGGTAATGGCACAGCTACATATACAAATGAAGCGGGTATACCTATTACATTTCCTATAGGTGGCGTAACAGCAGTAGATAACAGTGATGGTACTTATACCCTAACATTAGCAGATGGGTCAACTGTAACTATATCAGATACAAGTACATCTACAATGGTAAATAATTTGGATGGTACATATACTTATACAGATGAAACAGGTGTGACTACTACTTTTTCTACTATAGATGTAACTACAACAGTTACCAATACTGTTGCAGGTAACAAGATAGCTGATTACACCAATGAACTTGGAGTAGTAGTAGCTATCAATGAAACTGTTTCTACAGTTTTAAATAATGGTAACGGAACTGTAACATTTACCAATGAAGCTGGCGCAACAGTAACTTTCCCGATAGGTGGAGTAAGTATAATAGATAATGCAGACGGAACATACACAGTAACCTTAGCTGATGGTAATGTGGTAACAATAGGAGATACAAGTATTTCTACTTTAGTTGATAATTTAGATGGAACATACACCTACACTAATGAAGCTGGTGTTGTAACTACATTTGATACAACAGGTGTTATCACTACTATTACAAACACTGTATCAGGTAACAAAATTGCAGATTATACCAATGAAGCTGGTGCTGTAGTTCCAATTAACGAAACTATAACAAGTTTTGCAGCAATAACAGATGGGTACCAATATGTATCAGAAAATGGTACAGTTTATCCGTTCACATTTATTTTTGATAATACAACTCCGAGTGCACCACAATTATTAGTTCAACTTGGTGGTATAACTCAAGCTACTATCCCACTTAATAGTTATGATGTAAATATAAATACAACGGGCGGTTTTATATTGAATCCACTTACTGATGAGATTACAATTACTGAAACTGATGGGGAAACTCATACAATCGATCTAAGTTATCTTAAAACTACTCTAACGAGTACTGATGGCAGTGTAGAGATAGTTCCAAGCATAAATCCTGATGGAAGCACCAATTATGATTTGGGTGTAAAAGCTAATACATTTGGAATACAAGCTATTTCTTACACAGGTACAGAATTACCTGTAAATCCTGGTGTGAATATAGGAGATACTCATACAGATGAATTTGATGGAGGTGTAGTTGTAAGATATACATGGGATGGTACAGATTGGGTAGTGGGTTTTGTGGATAGTGTTAGTACTGCCCAAAGACCTTGGATTAAAGTTGGTAATACAAATGAAACAAGTGCTACTGATGTTTTAAAAACAGATGATGTGTATCACATGGGTAGTGTAGGTATAGGACAAGTTGCTCCAGCAAAAATACTCGATGTAAATGGAGATGCACTGGTAAATGGATTAACAGTAGGTAGAGGTGGTTCTGACAATTTATATAATACCGCTATTGGATTTGAAGTATTGTTAAACAATTCCACAGGGTTTAACAACACGGCAAGTGGATTACGTGCAATGCAATCCAACACCACAGGAGGCTACAACACCGCGAATGGCACGAATTCTCTCCGCTCCAACACCACAGGATACTACAACACCGCGAATGGCATGGATGCTCTCTACAACAACACCACAGGAAACTACAATACCGCCAATGGAGCAGGTACCCTCGTCTCCAACACAACTGGAAATGACAACACAGCAAGTGGATTACAAGCACTATTCTCAAATACTACAGGATCGTCTAATTTAGCTTTAGGTTTAAATTCAGGTAGATTTATAGCAAATGGTTCAGCTAATACAATAACAGATAATTCAGTATATTTAGGAGTTGATTCTAGAGCCTTTGCAGATAATCAATCTAATCAAATAGTAATTGGTCACACCGCAATTGGTGGCGGATCAAATACAGCAACTATAGGGAACCCTTCTGTTACAGTATTATATCTTGCAGGATCAGTAGGATGGTTCCAGGGCAACGGTACACCAGAAGGTGCAGTAGCAGCTCCAGTAGGTTCTTTTTACTCAAGAAAAGATGGTGGTGCTAATACAAGTTTTTATGTTAAAGAAAGTGGATCTGGTAATACTGGCTGGATCGGAAAATAATTTATTAAACAATTAAATATATTAAAAATGAGCAAAATAATTAAAAAAGAAGATGGAACAATTGTAAAACAAGAAGTTTCAGAACAAGTATTAACAGTAGAAAGATTCCAGATGGAATTACAAATGTTATCACAAGAGATGAAACATCTTGAAGCAAGACAAGCAAATCTAATAGATATAATCAGTAAACTTCAGGAAGCATCAAAAGCATAATTTATGGAATATATATTAAAAGTAGAAGATACTGATATTGCAGTTTTAAATGCTGCTTTAATAAATTTACCTTATGGTCGAGTTGCTGGTCTAGTTAGTAAGTTACAAAAACAGATATCAGAACAGGATTTAGCTAATAGTGCGAATAACTCTGTTGTAACATCAGATGAATGATAACAATAATATTCACCATACTAAGTGCCCTTTACGATAAAGGTAAACGCTTTGAAGATCATTCAAGTAGATTTATTTTTAGAGCAGTTATTGTATCTCTGATTAGTTTTTTTGAAGTGCCTACTATCTTGGTAGGAATTTGGCAGCCAACAGTAATACAGTTATTTTTAAATACTGCTATATTCTATTTGATCTTTGATTATACACTAAATGTGTTAGAAGGTAGAAAGTGGAACTATGTTGGTTATACAGCGAAAACAGACATAATGTGGCGCAAAATAGGTGGATGGATTCCACAATTTATATTTAAATTAATTTTTTTAACAATAACAATAAAATTAGAATGGATACTAAAATTTTTGGAGAATACCCTTTTTGGTTAATGGTAGCACTGTTTGTACTTACATTAGTATTAATGATTAATGATCCGTTTGGGTTAGACCCAGCAGGAGAACAATCAACATCAGCAATTAAAGCACTATATTTCATACCTGCATTAGTTGCTATTTACTGGTTTTTTGTAAGACCAACAATAAAAAAGTAAAATAAAATACAGCATTAATAGAATTAAATAATGTTGTAGTACTAATAAAAAAATTTAATAATGAAAAGATTAATTTTATTTTCGTTACTATTAACTATTGCTTTAATATTTTCTTGTTCTAAAGACGAAGATATTAATGAGAATATTAAAAAAGGTTTTACTAAACCGGATGTTAGTAAAGAATCGCTATTGGATATATATCATTTACCAAATCTATCAAATACTGATCTATCAATTCAAGTTAGAACAGGAAGAGATTTTCCTACATTCGATATTAAAAATCTAATGATTTTAGATAGCAAATTTAATGAGCAATATTTGTTTAACAAAGACAGTGTATTACTTATTAAACAAGCAAGAATAGATCCTGAAATAATTAAATATAATGATACAACTATCATGGGAGTATTTAATGTAAATGTTTTATTTAAAAACGGATCTATATTTTCATTTAACGGTTATGCAACAGATAATGTAAATCCACATAAGCGTAAAAATTATTATGAGATTAAACCATATGGATCTAATTATGGTAAAGGAATAGATAATTTTATAGTTTATTTCAGAACTCCGCAGGTAATGAAGTATTATGATAGCAATTTTATATCATTCAAAAAGAAAAGTTTGTATATAGTTTATGATAATAAATATAGTATTCTTTATCAAGATTATATTCCAAGTAGATTAGAGAAATCAGATGTATTTTTGTTAAAGTACAGTTATATGAATTAATCGTGAGACAATTTATTAAAATAAATTATTAATGTAAAAATGATGGATAAGTTAAAAGAAAAATTTAATTTGATAACAACAATCAAACAGTTGAAGGAAATACCCATTACGTTGTTCCTGTTGTTTATATTTTCAACACTCTTCCAATATAACGGAGCGATAGAGTATTTCTTCGGAAGTTTAAAAGGAGATGAAGCAATAGTAGAAACCTATGAACTTAAAATCCCTATATTGAGCATTATTATTACTAAGCTTGCAAGCTTTTTGGTTATTTATACCTGGGTAAGAGTTTTTATTTGGATAGGGTTTAGAAACATACATGTAGCTCTTGAAAAATTATTCAATGGAAAATTTAATGAATTAACAACATGGCAAAAAATGTTATTAAGTACAGTATTTTTATTTGGTTTACTTTATGCAGTAATCTTCTCAACTCCCAACGGGTTTTAAGATCTGAAATAATACAAGAAGCAAAATCATACATTGGTGTAGTCGAAGCAACTAATCGTAATGATGGCTACTTCATAGAGAACTTTTTGTTAAAACCATTGGGATTGCCAAAAGGTACAGCGTATTGTGCAGCTTATATAAGCTATGTGTATAACACTTGTGGTGTAAAAAATCATCCAAATTCAGCATATAGTCCAAACTGGGCAAAAAAAGAAAATGCTGTATACTTCAAGGATAGGTTTGGAAAAATAACCGATGGTAAACCTGCTGATATAGTTTCTTTCTGGATAAAGAGTAAGAATAGAGTGGGACACGTAGGAATATTTGAAATGATACAAGGGAGCTATCTATACACCATTGAAGGTAATACATCTGATATGGGTGATAAAGGTAAGGATGGTATCTGGGGTAAAGTTAGACATAAAAGTAGTATATATATAATTACAAGTTATATTAGGTAATATTATTTATACAGTTTTTTTAGATATATTTATTGTTATTTAATCAATAACATAGTTTTACATCTGTAAATATCGGTGGAATCGGTACTTGGGTAAGGATTTAAATAACCCTAAAGCTAAAAATAATGTATGAAATAAGAGATGGAAAAGTAGTTAAGATATCTGAAATAATTACAGAAGTAACATCAGAATCGGTTTTATCAGAAATAGATTCTGTGAAAGCAGTAATATCCGATCTTGAGCAAACTCTAAAAAGTTTGAAAAAAGATTTTGAAATAATAATATCTTTAGAATCAAAAATAAAAAAATAAATGATCTCTGATATAAAAGAAGCCATAAGTGATTTTAAAGAAATACTGAAGTATAACCTAAGGAATGTGGTTATATTGCTATTAATTTGTTCTTTGTTATTCTTATCGTGGGAACATATAAATACATCAAAAGCTTTTCATGTAAAAGAAGTTCAATATAAAGCAGCATGTGATTCTTTAATATTAATAGAAAAAAGTTAAGGTTTGAAACAGAGTTGGCTTACAATAAGTCTTTAACAGATATCAGAGATAAAAACAAGGATGAAATTATAAGTTATTATAGGGATATAATGAGTAATTTCAAAGTATTATCTAACACTCAAAAAAGTTTGAGATGAAAACATACCTATTTTATTTGTTGATACCAATAGCTTTACTATTGTTTTCTCAGACACCTGTGCAATATAAGAAAAAAACTATATATGAGCCTGTGGAAAAATATGACATAGATTCTCTTAAAAGAGAGAATGATATAATAAAAGAACAAATAACAATAGACATAAAAACATTTAAAACTCAAGTAGATAGTGTGAACAAAATCACTGAAGTTTACATAAAAGATTTGAAAAATATAAAAATAGATACTACCTTTGTTCCAGTAGATACTTTGGATAAAGACACTGTAAAGAAAAAGAAGGGATGGATCAGAAGAACAATTGATAAAATAAGGAATTAATTTTGAAGTGATGAAAAGCATAATAAATTTTTGCAAAAAATACAAATTCGATATTTTATTTATATTGATGGTAGTGATTGTTGTCACACTGGTTACATACAGTATTACTAAATCTTTTTCTAAAAAAGAAATTGTTTCTTTACAAGAAGAAATACAGAACAAGTATTTAGTAGAAAAAAAGCGAGCTGATTCCACTATAGTTGTGCTCACCTTTAAAAATGATTCGTTAGCTCGTGTTAAAAGTGAAATAAATACAGTGTATGAAGAAAGAGTTATCAGGGACAATACAGCTCAATTTATTAAGTTAAATTCCGAATATGAAATATTAAAATCAGATTCAAATATAGTAAAATATGATTTCTTTGATCTTTATGTTTTTATGTCGAATATTTTAAATAAAAAATAATATGAAATATTTATCATCTATCATTTTTGTTATCTTGATAACTCAATCAATTTCAGCTCAATTTAAAGCAAATCCCAAGGATGAAACTTATCTTCTCGGTTTTAATGAGTTATCCACTATTTCAGATTCTATTCAAACTCTAAAAGTTCAAAGATTAAAAGTAAATAATCTTGAACATAGATTAGATTTAATTATGGATTCTGAAAGTAATTATAATCAAGCTCTTATAAAGTTAAAACTCAGAGATTCTATTTCAACATTGGAAATTTATAATCTAAATAAGATAAACAGCGAGCTGAGATCTAAAAGCACAGCTTGTGAAGAAGTTATATCAAATCAGAGTTTATTACTTGATTTAAGACAGAAAGAAGTATATGATCTAAATAAGAAGATTTTAAAAAAGACCAAGTTTAATAATTTTTTCAAGGTGTTTACACCAGCATTAGCTGTTGTTACAGGGTTATTACTTATAAAATCTTAATGTGGATACAATTAATAAGTTAATAAATAGATTAAATCTGATCTGGGGTGAGTTACACATAAGTGTAATTTTTAATTGCTTAATAGTTTCTCTTATTAGTTACTTTTTGAAATTATTTCTTGAAGCTGCTTTATCAGATATTATCTATCAATACAGTATTAGAACACTGAGTATTCTCACAGGATTTATAGGTACTGTTTTAATATTGAGATCTAAAAATATAAGTACTCTTACCGTTTGTTTATATATGATAATAATAGGTTTAGTTTTGACGTACGCTTAAATATTTAGTATGTTTACAACTTTAGCTGAATTAGAAACAGCTTACATGAGAAAAGATAAACCTTTACCAAGAGATTTATCTGAAAAAATAAATAGAACCTTAATGCTAAGATTAACAAAAGCATTGAGGTTTAAGCATTTTATAAAGAATGTGAATACAAGATTCTCAGATCCTTTTAATCCTGTTTGTCCTGATCTTGAATACACAGCGTATGAACAAGCCCTGTACAATCTATGTAATAAATTTAATATAGAAATTACTTATAAAGTAAAAGATACTGCTGACGATATAAAGAAATGCTTATTAAACATTAGTTATGATATACAGCAGAAAAATTTACCATGTGAGATTATTTCCGGAATATCTGTTACTCAAAAAATACAAAATCTTTGCGATCCTAAGACTACAATTACTATAACAGATATAAAATGTAAGGAATACTATAACGAATTGATACAGCAGAAATCTTGTAAGTATTCTTATGATCAGTATAAAAATCTATTATCTTTGGGTTTTATGCCTGAAGTTATCAATATAGCTGTATCAAATAATGTGTATATTTCACCAGATGGTAAATATTTAACAACTAAAACAACTGAGTATAATCTTTCCAACGAGCTTTGTTTTACAAATATATCTTTAGAAGGAATAGGTAACAGAGATGAGTTTTTACAAAAAATTATTACTGATTTACCAGAAAACTTGAAACAAGAGATTTTAAATTCAATATGATAATTTAGAGTAATGATATCAAAAGAAATAACTATATGTATAAATCCTGGTGTAGATTGCCATAATATACACGTTGATTGGTTAGGAATCGAAGGATTGATAGTTCCGTGTCAGGATAAGAACTGTATTACAGTAGCAGTGGATCCGAGTAATCCAACACAATGCTTAGAAGGTTTTATAGTATGCTTAGATGCAAATGGGGTTCAAAGTTGTAAAAACTGCGAACCCATTCACTTTAGAAAATGTTTCTGCACACTTGATTCAGATTGCGGTAATTGTGGTAAATGTGGTCCAGATGGAATTTGTGTAGATATATGTTCTCCATCTGAAACAGCTCAAGGAAAAGTATGCTATCCAGATGGATGTAAATGCCCACCAAATAAACCAATATTAGATCCTAAGACAGGAAAATGTGCTGAGTGTATCTCAGGAACAAAAGATCCAGCGAATCCCTGTAGAATCTGCATAGATGGTAAATGGATATCAAAGAGTTGTGGACCAGATGCAGTATGCGATCAATCAACAGGAGATTGTATCACTGATTGTTCTAAAAATACAAACGGTAGAACAAAATGGAATCCTGTCACTAAAGTTTGTGATTGTGAAACTGGTTATCGATGGAGTACAGTTAAGAATATTTGTGTCGAGGATAAACCTTGTGATCCCGGTTATAGAAGAAATCCTGTAACAGATGAATGTGAAAAGATCACATGTCCTCCAGGAATGATTTTCTCAGTTGAAAAAAATGATTGTATTGAAAAACCATGTGATCCTACAAACTGTGAATCTGGATTAGATTGTACTGGAGTTAATTGTGGTTGTGGACCGGATGGAAAATGTGTATCTTGTAAAGATAATCCAAATGCTCTTGGTTGCAAAGATGATAAAACAGAATGTAAGAGAGAGTACTGTGATGATACAACTCCATGCGAAGGTAAGAATTGTACTTGTGTAGATAATAAATGTGTAAACTGCAATAATTTCCCATGTGATAAATGTGGTTTACATGAAGGTTGTGCTTGTACTGATGGAGTTAATTGTACAGGAGATAATAAACCTAAAGATTGTTTAGATAAACATGAGCTAAAATTCGATGGTTGCTCATTGAAAACAAAACTTCAATTAGTTAATTCCTGTAATTGTGATGGAGTAGGAACATCTTTAAAAGTTAATCATTTTAGCAAAGCAGCAGGAACAAATAGCAATACATATAAAACTGAATTTGAAATTGATCTCAGAAAGAAATTTGTAAATAATATTACAGGATATGAACTTTTAGAAAGATTCAAGCAATCTGATGTTACTATTAACAATGATTTCCCGGATGTTGCAAATTGCAGTATAGAAATTACAACATATTACAAAGATAAAGATGGAGTAGTTTTCTCAACACCTGTTCAAACATTAAGTTCTGAGATTAAGACAGGAGCTACAGGCGTAAAAGAAACATTTGTAAAATTTGAAAATGTAACTATTGCAACTGATAAACCAACTGATCCGATTTCTCCAACAACATTTGTAGGGTACCGGTTAACTGCTTATGTAGGAGATATAAATTTTGAAGATAAAAATTGTTTTTATAGAAGAACTAAAATTTATCAAACTACAAATACCGGATATGAATCGATTTCATTGACTACTACTCCAAGATATACTACAATAGGTGTAGTAAGTACCATATCAAAAAGAAATCCAATATTAACTATTAAAAGAGGTAATGAAATAATCAGGAGGTTATATGTTAGTCCAACAAGTCCTGGTGTTTATGAAGATCAAATTAATGGTCCTAAAAAACTTTCTTTCTACGAACGTGGAAAACAAGAACTGGGAGTAGCTGAGGGAGAATTGATTTCCTTGAGAGATTATACTACTCACTGGGATTGTGGTTGTGAAAAAGAGAAAACAATTAAAGAAATATCAAAATGTGATATTAAAGATTGGAAAAACAATGATCAATTCCGAATTGGAACCAGCACTGGTTCACCTGTATGTAATAACCAGCTTACTTTGTTAAAAGAACATGTTCCTTGTTATATCAATCAGGATCTTGAATATTTTGGGTGGGGAGGAAATCATCCATCGCAAACTAAATATATTGTATCTATTATTGATAAAAAAGGTGCCACAATTGTTGTAGGTACGTTTGTATATAAAAATACTACTGATACTACCGGATACTTTAGAAAAGATGGTACAAATGAACAATTTGTAGGATATATCTATAACCACACTGAAGAGATAACTTCAGTAAGCATAAAAATGAATCATGACACAGGATGTGTACTTTCAGATTCTATATCTTTAGATATCAAAGATGCAGAAATTAATTTAAGTTGTATTGGAGATAAAGTGAGAGCTACAATATCTTCGAGGGGTACAGCAATAAAAAAAGTGGAAATTCCATCTTTGAATATTGTATCTGATACAAGTGCTGTAGGTACAAGTCAAGTGATACTTAACAATATACCACAAAATGTAGATGTCAAATATATCATTACTTATGTCAATGGTTGCAAAAAAGAGCATATCTATAAAAAGAACTGCTGTGATTCAGATGAACTTGAACTTGATGTTAGCGGATTATTAAATAAAATACTAACTATTAAAACAAGAGCTGAAGTTAAGCTTAAATCCATTATTATAAATGGAACCCAAATGATTAATAATGTAACTGAAACAAATAATATATATGTTGTTCCATTATCATTATTAAATAATCCTGAAACTGTCAGTGTTGTAGTTATAACTCAGGTAGATTGTACTTATACAATCGAAGATTTTGATTGTGGAGAAAGTTATGCTCTAACAATGGATCTCGTGCCAGCTATTATATGCCCTGGTGAAAGTTCTATTTTAGCTATATCTGATGGACCACCAAATACAAATGTCACTGTTAGTACACCGAATGGAAGTTTATCAAATTTAGGACTCGATAACACTGGGTACGGACAAATAACGAATCTCACTACAATTGGTGATTATAGAATCATTCTGGTTGGTACATCTCAAATAACAGATCCTAATCAATTTAAAAAAACATTGGTTTCGGAGATAACACCTGCTGTTTCTTCAATGACATTAGAAGGTGGTGGAACACAAAGATGTGCAAACACAGATGTGGAAATAAAAGTTGTTGGTACTCTTGGTTCTCTTGTGGATATTGAAGTGACTAAAGTAGGATTTCTTGGTCAGGATAGTGTTTTACTTAACACTCCTTCTCCTGGATCATCTACTGGAGGTTTTGGTATATTTACGTATAGTTTTCCTGAACAAGGAACATATACTGTAACTGCAACAAAAGTTATGAAAGGTAGGTGTGAAGCGATACCTACAATATCAACCAGTGTAGTTGTTAATCAGGTACCACTTATAAATGGAATATCCAGCGAATGTATAGCTCCTTTTGGACCTACAGCAGATGTCAAATTAATGATTACACTGTCCAATATGGGAACAGGAACTATCAGTGTTACAGCTAGAAATTTGACTAATAATGCTATTACTACTCTAACTGCTCCATCGTTAGCTAATGTATTTGAAGGAGTAATTCTGCAAGCACAAGGAAAAACTGTGGAAATAACAGTTACAGGAGGAGCTTGTATAGTTCAACAAGTCTATTTATTAGATAGTTGTAATTGCACTCCAGCAACAAAACCACCGGCACCGGTATTCGATAACTACTATGTTTGTCTTCCTGGTGGAAGTCTGGATATAACAAATACTTTAGTAGGTGGTGGACAATATGCTATTGATTTATATTTCAATGGTGGAACTGTCCCTGTTAAAAGATTAACAAATACTGATGCAAGTTATCAGATATCAAACTCAGGTCAAATAGGCACCTATACACCAGTATCAGTAAATCTTGCAACTGGGTGCACTACAAATGGTGCTTCATTTAGTGTTTACGATGGCAGTTTTATGGTGGATTTTAATCTTAATACTGCAATAGATTATTGTGTCGGTGAAGTTCTACCACTTATGACAGCTACTGTTTCAGGTGGAGTTAATATAGTGAATATGTCATTCAGGTGGTTTATAAATAATATTCAGGTAGTTGGTAATACAGGTCCTAATCTTGCATATACTCCCACTGATGTGGGTAACAAAACCATCAAAGTTGAAGCTTACCGAACTAGTCAGATAGCTGGAACTGTTTCAAATACATGTGTTTTTAGTAAAACTCATATAGCAAATGTTATAGAGTGTTGTGACTCATATGTTATGACATACAACGCTGCTGAATCAGGACAGTGTACAGGAATCACAATAGATGTAACTAGAGCAGAAGGTGGTACTCCTTTAACAGTGCTACTGTATAGACTTTATAAAGGTTCGACACTTGTATATGAAGGTCAAACAACTGAAGCTGAGAAAGGCAAAGTAACTATAGCTCACTCTTTGTTAGCTCTTGGTTTACAAACCTACAGATTAGAGCTTATTAGAGCAAATGGTTGTACTCCATTAGAGTTGAATTTCTCACACAATAGGTGCGCTTGTTTATGTAACAACAATATATGTGCAGAAGTTATAGATGGAGCTGGTTCATACTTTGGGTCTCAAATTGAGTACGGATATTTACCTGCTGGGTCACAGATAGGTTGGGCATTTGAACCTAAAGGTGCTCCAGATGCTTTAGTAATACAAGTGAATAATACAACTTTAATTGATACAGGTCTTTTAACTCCAGCGAGTACTTGTTTTTGCAATGAGAATATTAATTCTATTTTGTGTCAAACAAATAATGGAATTCCTCGTAAACTTGGAGATGATCCTCAATCAGTGATCAATCTTGTGACAGGTACTGCTACAGTTGGTAATCCTTTCGGATCATGTGGGCTTAATAATAGTGCTGTTCAGGAGATTATTTTGACTTCAAATATTGGTGGATCGGGTTGCACTGGAATCATAGGAGGTGTAATTACCCTACCTATAGCTGGAATATTCAAAGTGACTGTTCCAGCAGGAAACTCGTTTTCTGAATATCAAATTAAATGTGTGTTTATCCCACAATAATTAAATGATTGTTATGAACTTATCAGATTATAAAAATAACAAGTCTAATGTTTTGGTTAATACTGGGAAGGATGATGTAGAAATTGTTCTTCCATCTATTAAGACTAAAAGTAAGTCTGTATCAATTGATATAGAACAATCAATAGTTGGTAGATCAATTATATATTCTCTATCTAATGCAATTCCAGATGATGCAACTGTTTTAGTAAAGAACTTGGTATTCTACGGGTTTATAGAAGGTAATAAACGTATCGTCAATGTATCCACATTTTTAACTGAAAAGATAGTTATAGATAACATCTACTATAATCCATCTTTAAAAATCCATATTGAGTTTGAAAAAGATGGGAAAATATATAATATTTCAGATGAAATTATTCTGGATGTAACAAAAACTATTGAGTTGGATGTAGTTGAACCAGAAACAAAGTATATCAATACCGTATTCTTGATGCATGCGATGCTTACAAGAATAAACAAACTTGAAGATAGGATATTAAGATTGGAGAAAAAACAATGATTACTAACAAAGATGCAATCTATCAAATTAAAGATCTTTTCCATAAAGATCAAATATCATCTGATAATACAGAATCAGATAGATGGATATTTAGGGAAATACTCAAATATAGATCATCTTTAATTTCACAGAAATTTAAACAGAAAGATTTTTTGAATACTTTGTTGTATCAGGAGATCTGTGTTAAACTTGTGGAAACCAATAAAAATGAGTGTCTTTGTAATGTACCTGATGATTGCAGTGTTTATGTTTCAGATATTCTTCTTCCTAAATCGATTATCCCGTATGATTTTGTATCAAATACGGATAATTCAGTTCAATATTCAAGAATTGATACTAAAACAGCGAGATTTAAAACCAATACCAGATATACTTATCTGAATAATAAATCTGCTTTTTATACATTAGATCAAGGACTAGGTGATCATTTATACATTGTTTCTAAAAATCCATTGCTGACAAATGCAAAAGTTAAAACCATATTCGAAAATCCATTGGAAGCTCAAATGTATCCAGATTGCGAAGGAGTTATCCCTTTTCCTTGCAGGTCAGCTTATGATTATGAGTTCAAAACTGATCAGGCATTATTTACAACGATAAAACAATTGATAATCAGAGATTATGGGAATTTAATTATGCAAGGTCCTCTCGATAATGTACATGATAACAGAAACAATCCTACTGAATAAAGATTCATGAGGTTAAAACCAGAACAGCTAGAATTCATCCTGAATCAATTATCTTTTAGTGAAGATATTCTTAAAGATCTTTACGAAAAATATAATGGGGATACCAGTAAAATTCTGAAAGAGTATTTTAATGCAGATATCAAGGTAGTATTAAATGAGGTTAAAACCAAAGTTACGAGACTAACTACCAAATATATTGCATACGAAAACAGAAAACACAAAACGATTGATTTTCCTGAGATTTCAATTTGGGATGAATACCGTGAATTCCTTATAGATATTCTGAATATAAAGAGTTACATGGAACTGAAGGATATTATTGCTGATTTAATGTTGGAGATAAGTTTGTTTATATTGGATAATAATGAATATTATTTACCAAACAGATTAGGAAAAATTAAATTTAATAAACCGCTTCAACAAAAGAATAAATCTCACAATCATAATTTTTTGGTAAAGAACAGAATAACAAGATTGAGTTATGCTAATTTTATCATTAATAACAAATATAAACTGATACCAAGAGATAGATTAAAGTTGTTAACTATAATGGATTATTTAAATAATAGAAAATTTGAAACCTGTTGAAATCAATTCAATACATATCAAGTGATAAAATAATGGCTGAGTTTGCTCTCAAATATTCTGAGAGCATTCAGAATTTTGATGAAGATATAGCTAAAATGTATCTTGATGCTGGTATAGAAAAAGTGATGACAGCTGATTCTCATAAAGTTTATGTTATCCATTTAAATCTAAATCACCAAGGAAAAGTTCGATTACCATCTAATTTTAAATATCCTTTGCAAATAGCATACAGAGATTCAATTTCTATTGATGCACCTATGACAAGAACATCTGTTATAGAATACATAGAGAGAAGATTACATGATAGTTGCAATATTACTATATCATTGGATTGTGATAAATGTGAAAAGAAAAAATGTAGTTGTAAAGATGATTCCTATCCAATAGAATTGGATGTTACTCAAACTATCCTAGGAGCAAATCCTGAGTTGATGATTGGATACAACCGATTTCTGATCGGATACTCTAACTATAACAACTCTTATAGAAGTAATATACACAAAGGATTTACAATCATAAGACCCACAAGTAATTATTTCTTCAATTTACCAACCCAAATACAGGAATGTCAGATACCATCTATAGATGATCTTCTTGAGTACAGACTTGATGATGGAATTCTTGAAGTGAATAATGGATCAGTAAGAAATTACCCATATGGAGAACTTACCAACTGTGTCAAAAAAGATTGTTTAACTGATAGATCAGGAGAAGTGTTAATTTCATATATTGGTTCCCGCATGGATGAAAATGGATTTATGTTAATACCGAGTTTATCTTCAGTATTCATGTATCTCGAAACATACTTATTACAGGAATTTGCAAAAAGAACATATGCTTTTGAAAAGAACCAAGGAGCAAGAACTTATTGGTTGGATATGAAACAGGAAACTAATTTATTATTTGCTAAAGCAGATGCACAATTGAGAATTCCTAATAAAGATAAGTGGGAAGAGATTACAAGAAATATATTACTCAAAAATAAAGCTGAGTTTATGACTAATACATCAGGTAAGTACACACCTGATCGTGGTAATATCAATCAGTATGCAATGGATGTTGTAAGTTTGCAAAATAGTTATTTAAACTCCAGTAGGATAGAAAATGGAAGATGGTAAATTTACAACAAGAGAGTTTAGTAAAGGACTTAATCAGGATGCACATTCATCTCAACAACCAGATGGAACAGTTCCTTTTGCACTTAATGTTATAAACAAAGATAACAAACAAGTACAGTTTAAATCTAACGAGCACTCTCATAAGAAGGTTATAGAATTTCCAGCAAAAATTGCTGGTAAAGTTCATCAAGATGAATACAATAGAACTTTCTATCTACTACGAGATGGAAGTATATACTACCAAGATCATGATACTGAAACAAAACACTTTGTAGCAAAAGATACTGAGTTTAATTGTAAATGGGAAATCAGTGATTGTGAAAGAGTTGATATAGTTGTATATACAAAAAACTCAGATACATATTTACAATGGAGTTCGAAATGGACCTATTATGTAGTGAACATCTCTGAAATGTTGAATGCTGGTAGAAAAGCAGGTTTAAAAAAAGAACTCACTACTTTAGAATGTAAGACATGTAATCGTAATTGTAATTACTTTAAAGTATTTAAACCAAAATGTCCTCCAAAGCTTACTGCAAATCCAACACAAACTGGTGGATCACTCACATCAGGAGCTTATTTCTTCTCTGTGAGACAACTTAACAGAGATGGATCAAAAACTACATGGAGTACACCTACAACTAATCCAGCATTTATTTATTCAGAAACAAATATTACTGGAGAGCAAGCAAACGGTAGAATAGAATTATTAATAAGCAACCTTAACTGTAATTATGAACAGATAGAAGTTGCAATTATTTACCAATCATCATCTGCTACAACAGTTGATCTGTATGGACCTACATTCTTTACAGGCACTAATTATACATATACGCATATAAGTAATGCTCAAACTAGTCCTATCTCATTACAAGAGATACTGATTGTTGATTCACAAAACTACGAAGGTAGGTATCAATCTCTGTATAACAATAAAATGTATTATTATGGTATCAGACCGTATAAAGAATACAATGTTCAAAAAATAGCAAATAGTATCCGTACAAGATTTTTTGCTGAAAAGTACACTTTAGATATAGCTGAAAAATATCAGATAAAATCTCTTCCTCGTGGAGAAGCTGTATCATTTGGATTATGGTTAAATGAAGAAGATGGAAATCAAACTTATGCTGGTATTATTCCTTGTACTCCTGTTAATGGTAGTACTCAATCTGGCTCGCAATCGTCACAAAATAGTGGATCACCGGGTTCATCGGGTTCATCGGGTACATCAGAAGAAGAAATCGAAAACTCATCAATACCCAATGCAGTACCCGCACCATCTGTAGTGATAAGTTTTTCAACAGCTCCTGAATTACTGAGATACAGAGGTCGTAACAGACGTGTAGATAATGTGCAAGAACCGGATCATCACGATGATTTACTTCTTGATATACATGAAGCTCTTGTAACATCATATAATACAGAAGTAAAAGAGTTGGTAGATGTTCTTGGAACTGATTGTTGTGAAGCAGGTGCTGCTCCAATAGTAGATAAAGATATTGAAACAGCAGAAGAAATAGGAGTTAAATGGGCAAGCTTATTATCAGATTTGATATCTGATGGTAGTAAACCAGATTTGATTAAATTATTTACACCTTCAACAATAAAAGATGTTACATTAGATATAATTAGAGCTGTTAGTAATAGAGAGGATATTTATATTACTCCTGCAACTTACAATGTATTTAAGGAAAATGATTATGAAAATCCAGTACAACCCTTAGGAGCAGATCCTGGAGGAGATCCAAATTCAAGTCCCGATTCAAATCCTGATTTAAATACAAGTAATCCTATAACTACATATCCAGGTGGTGAGTTTGCAGGATATTACGATCCTATTTGCTCACCAGAAAAAGATACTAAATATCCATGCGTAGTAGATTGTGAAGGTAATCCCATATTTGGGGTAAATGCAGGTAAACAAGTATTCAACCCAAGGGTGCCAGATGAGTCAATAATTCCTACTTATAAATCACATTCAATTGGAGTAAGATCAGAAGCAACTCCAGATGCGGATGAATATTCGGATGGATATATCTATGCTGTTGGAGTTGAGTTTTCAGGTATCAATATAGATTTTGATGATTATTACAGAGTAACCGGTAGAAGATTATGTCCTGAAACACCATATACAATAGGTATGGTAAAACTTTCTGATCACAATAAAACTATCCTTACTAAAGGAGTTACATTTGGTGGATATAAATCATCTAATCAAAATAAAAATTATATCTATCAAAATCTCGCTGGTAATTCATTTGAGAAATGTGATAGATATATAGATAAAGGTGAAAAGGTTAGAATGGATCCTGGGGCAGAACCTGCAACAAGTAGTTTTTTATATGGGTTAGATCAATCAGCAATAGAACCATTTATAGGATCAGCGGAACTTCTTACCCACTACAAACTACTTAGCGGTACTGGTTTTAGACATAATTTGTATGCTGAAGGTGTTTTACCACAAAATAAATTTCTGGGCAAAAGAGTTGATATCACTGGAGCTGTGCAAACTATCAACCTGAATAAACAATTTGATATTATAAATTCAAATGTAATAGGTGGTATTAAATATGTAAAGCCAGATTCAGTAGCTGCTCCTCCAACTGGTGGTGGAAACCTACCTTTGATGAATAGACACCAGCAAGGTTGTTTGTGGATAGCAAACTCAGGTGTTTATTCATTAAGAGATAGATCTTTTGTTGGAGATGTTCTTGATCATGCTGCTCCTATTACAGATACTCAAGGTTATTATTCTGTAGTATCCAGAAGACTTGATAATCAATACGGACCTGTAGAAAACAGATCCTATATACCTAAAATAATAGGCAAGGGAACAACTGCAAGAGGTCTTATTGGTAATCGTTTTATATCTCCGTATAGTTTTGTTAAAACATCGTGGGTGTCTGATAAAGTTGGAGATAAGTTTCAGATATCGTCAATGCTTCCTGGAAAATCGGATAGATGTATTTGTGATTCTCCTGAAGATGCAATTAATAAATCTAAATATATATGGACTCAACATCCAAAATCCGGAGATATAGCTGATGCTAAAAACTGGTGTGGATTACATACAGTTGGTGGAGCTAATGGAACTCTGTCCAGAAAATGGGTAGATGCAGTAAACCAAAATATAACTGAATCAGATATGTTTTATCCTGGTGGATTAACTACTATGTTTACAATCTGGGGAGAATGGGAAACAAATCCTTGGGGTGTAGAATTATCCAGTGAATTACCTAAACAAAGATATAACAAGATTAATCCTGTATACGAACTTGGATCACAAATCAACGGAAAAAAAGATTGGACAAATGGTTATCTGGACCAGATGCATATTAAAAGGAAACAAGCATCTACAGCTGAAAGAACACTCAAGATTTTGATAGATATGATTATTCCAATGATTGTATCTTTATTTAAACTTGAATCTCTTATAGGAGCTGATGGTGCATTGGATTTAACAGGTAATATTGCATCGGTACCAATATATATTGGAATGATTGCTATATTCTCAAAAGTACTGTTCACGGAAGACTTCATTTATGAACTCATCGGATTACCTAAATGCAGACAACAATCTGAAGGAGGTATCGATTTTAATCTTGAAGGATTCTTTATTAACTGGAATCGTTACAGTTCAGTGTTCAATAGAGAAATGGATATCGTAGCTCGACCACAACTTATAACTATCACAGGATGCAATTTTGATGATTTAAATCATACTACAAATAAAATAGCTATTTCTGATAGACAAGTTGAGACATCAGTTGTAAATGGTTACACAGTGGTGAAACCAATGTCACATATTACACTGACCAATGATGTAGGAGATCTTAAAGATATGTTCACACTTAATGGTAAATTATATGGACATACTACCGATGGAATATTTCTGCTCAATGAATCTCAGCAAGATAGAACAGCAGATGTGTTACAAATCATCAATGGAGTTGAAGATCAATTATATCCAGTATTGATAATTGGTTCTAATCCTGAAGGTTTAGCTGGTATCAAATCTAAAACACATACATCTACTACTCAGATAGGCAAGGTATTTATTGATTACGATGGTGATACAATTTATAATTTTACGGGGTCAGATTTAAAACCAATATCCTTGAATGGATTGTATGCTTTCTTTAAAAATCATATTAAGTATTGCGAAACAACAGGTTGTATTGATGTGCATACAAATGAATATTATGCTTTAGGATATGATCCGGTAATTCAGAGAATTATGATTACTAAAGGTAATGGAAAGTATTCCTGGACAGTATCTTATGATCCTCATAAAGGTGAAACCGGTGAGTGGGTAAGCTTTCATTCATATTTTCCTAAAGATTATCTCACTACAAGGAGTACATATTATCACTTAACTGATAATGAAGTATGGATACATGATCCAAGAAATCATGATGGTACCTATGGAAACTTCTTTGGTAAACAATATCCTACAATATGGGATGTGAAACACACTTTTCCAAGATCAATTCAATATACTTCTCATTTCATAGGATCAGATGTTGAAATACATAATAAGGAGAAAATATTGTATAACAGAGATATCACCTTTGATGAGATTGCTTTTTGGAATGATCGTCAATCTGGTGGTAAGCATAAATTAGATGCTCAAAAAGTTAAAAATCAAAACAGTCAAATATCTAAATTAGTAGATAGATATACCACAATACCTGCTGTCAAAGAGATATCTCACTGGAAAGTAAATGAATTGTTTGATTATACTGCCAATACTGAAACAGAACTTATCAAGTATGAAAACGAATGTAGTTTTTATTATGAACCGGTTAATTATACTATAACAGATGCTCTTGTAAAACAAAATAATAATAGTAGAAGACTATCTGCTACATGGTATATCACAAGATTAATTTGGAATAATACTAAAAAATTTACCAAAATATATTTAAAATACTTAACTTTGAACGCAGAATTTAAAAATGAGTAAATATAAACCATATAAAAAAACAAATTCTCCACTGTATTATCAAACAGGTGGATTTAATATGGATTTCTTCAAAAATGTTGCTGGAAACTGGAAGAAGTTCATGCAAAATCCTGATTCAGTTGATTCAGATAAGTATCTCAATGATTTATCAACTAATTCCACTAATATAAGAAATAAAAGAGAAAATCTTCAAGGACAACTTATTCTCCCGAATAGAGAATTTGATGGGTGGGGAGATACAGCAGATGCAGCTTACACAGAAAAAATTTGGGAACAAAATGGTTATGCACAAAAATATGGTGATTGGAAAAGCTTAACCGAAGATCAAAGATATGATGCTTGGAAAAAACATAAATATTCAAGACCAGGTTGGTTTAATGATACAAAACTAGGTTCCGATTTACATCAATCTGGAGCTATGTATGATAAAGATGTAGCTACAAGAAAGGAATTATCAGGAGTAAACAAAGAGTTCAATGACAATCTCATAAACATAGGTGGTGGTATTGCATCAATATATAGTGCTCAGAAAGAATACGATAAAAAACCGCAGGAGAAGTTTTCTTTAGATTTTACTAATAATAAAGGTATTATGAGATCTCAAACAGGTGGTGGTATACCGACATCTCCATTAGGTTTGTATCAATATCCAGGTCAAATGGTTAATGTTCCATCAGGTAGGATAACCATGAGAGATATTAACTATCCGGTACTTGCTTTACCGAACAATAATAAACCAGAAGTAATGTATCCTGGTAAAGAATATGAGTTCGAAGATAGCGATTCAGTACTTGAAGTTCCAATGATGAAATATGGTGGTGGAGATTATCCTGATACAAATTATGATGATCTTAATGATGAAGATGTAAAAAATCAGATAAAACAACATGAAGGTTCTGTTATAGATAAATATGGAAAGCACATATCATATGCTGATTCACGTGGTTTTAGAACAATAGGATATGGTCATCTCTGGAAAAAAGGAGATCCTAAAGTATTAACTCAAAAGCAAGCTGATGAGTTGTTCAACCAAGATTATAGGATACATAAGAAGCATGCTGAAAATATACCCGGTTATCATAAAGCAACTCCAAATCAAAAGAAAGCTTTGATCAATCTCACATTTAATATGGGAGCTGATTGGTATAAAAAGTTTCCTAAGTTCACAAAAGCTTTTGTGGAAGGTGATAGCATTGCTGCTGCTGAACAATTACAAAAAAGTAAGTGGGCAAAACAGGTAGGTAAAAGATCCAAAGATGTTATTGATACTTTTTTATCTGATAGTAATCCACAACCAATCAGAGAAAATATAGCTCAGGTATATCCAACAAATAGAATGGAAGAAGATGTTCCTCAAGTAGAAACATCAGATAGCAGACCGGTTACTGAAAGAGCATTTGATTTCTTAGGTAAGATGAAACAACAACATAAAAGTTTTTATGAAGGATTAGATTTCTCATCAATATATAACAATTCCGAAAACGTATAAATAAACTTAAAGATGCAAAACAAGTTTAAATCTCCAATTAAAAAAGCACAAGCTGGTATGTCTCAAATTGCTATGCAAAGATTACCAGAGCTACCTAATAATTTAAAAAAAGCAGCTCCGAGAATAGCACAAATCCAAAGAGAAAAATCAATGACTCTTCCCGGTATTTCTCCATTACCTGGTAGTATTGCACCTGTAGTAATTCAGAAACCTGTGAACGAGAATGTTCAACCAACATATGCTGCATCTCAAGCAGACGCTTATAAAAAGAAACTTGAAGAAGGAGATGATGGTTTTGATTATTATAAACATTATATGACGAAGGGTAATGGGGATCAAAAAATGGGAGCTATTATCGGAAATTGGATAAAAAGCAGAAGAGAAAAAAAAGAGTTTAAAAAACTTCAAGAGCAAGATGCTGAAAACAGAGCGCAAGCTGAACAAAGAGCAAAAATGCAATCTGCTTTAAATAAAGGTCTCAATGTTAAAAGAGCAAACGATGCAGCTGTTGTAACTAAAGAGTTTAGGGATAAGAATGATAAGATACGTGAAGTAATCATTGGAGATATGAATAAACCAGCAATCCAGAGTGTTGTAAATAAACTGGATGGTAATGGAAATGTTCCTGGCACCAATGTTACTCCTGCTCAAACTGTTGCTAGTAAATCTGAACCTATAGTTACTAAACAGAATATTACAGATGCAAATGCCCCATTGAAGTCAACTATAAATAAAAATAATAGTCGAATTAAAACAGGTAATGACATAACCAAAAGGTTACAAAATCAACCGAAACCAACTAAACAGAAAACAGCTGTAGAGAGACTAAATGAAAGAACAAAATATGGATTTACTCCAGCACCAGGGTATGTTCCTAATCAAGGTGTATTTGGTAGAACAACCCCTGAGTCAGAAGCTGGAACAAGAGCTGTTCTTGGAACAGCAGCAATGTTTGCTCCTTTTGGTAAAATAGCTTCATCTATAAAAGGTTTATTTAAATCTACTCCAGCTGCTGCTAAAGTTATTAAACAACTCCCAGCAGGAAACACTGTTAAGCAACTACCTGCTGGTAAACCGATAAGGGTTGCAAAAGATGTTTATGAAAAAGCAGCAAGAGCTGGTCAAAAAACAACAAGTGTATCTAAACCTGCACCTCAGTCTGTAACAAAAGCGTTACCAACAGGTAAGACACCATCTAATGTTTATGGTAAACCAACCACTAAGGGTCCTAATTTACCAAATATGCAACCAAAATCTCTTCCTCAAAATGCATCTCCAGGTCCTGCATCAACTGTTAAACCACCAGTAGCCACAACTGCTGCTAAAGCAATACCAAAAAAATCTACAACTGTTATTCAAAATACAGTATCTAAATTTAGAAGTAAAATTAAAGATGCAAGAGCAGCAGGAGATAAAGCAGGAGTTCAAAAAGCTATGAAGGAATATCAGGATTTTAAAAACAAATATCCAGCAGCAAATAAATTTCAATCTGGTGGCTCAACAAATATGCGAAATAATTTATTTAGTCATTATTATAACAACATGTAATGAAGATACAAGCAGAAGTTAAAGAGTGGGTAATAACTGAGGATGGTCAACTTGTACAGGTAGCTGCTACAAAGAAACATTCCAAGATGAAGGAAGATCAGGTAACTGATTTCCTTCCTAATTCCTATGTATTCAGTAATGCTAAGTTCATGGAATTACATAGAGGTGATTTTGAAGATGAAATTGTAGATGAGAAGTTTCCAAGATATCTTGAAGGTAAAAAACCAGAAGTATACAAGAAAACAACTTTCGCTGATAAATACTTTAAAGCAGATAAAGAAACTCCTGCAAAAATTATTTCCAATATCAGAAGGGCACATCCGATTATTACAGATGAAGAGCAAACCTTCAACCCTTTTATACAGAGAGCAAATGATATGAACAAAGAAGCTCGTCAACCTGCAATAGAAACCATTATGAAAGTATCAGAGTTTATAAAACCTGATATGGGAGATGGTACCGAAGTTTATGCAGATAATGAAACTAATCCACAGAGATTCTATTATGGTGGTTATACAAAAAATAGGGTTCCTAAAGCTTTTGCCGGTTTGGATATGCTATTTGATGCTGTTTCCGATAGAAGAAATAAAAAAAATTACGAGAGAGAATTAGCAAATGAAACAAGATTAGGATTAGAATATGGTGATAGACAAAAAGGTTTTTTAAATAACCAATTCCAATCAGGTCTTGTTGCAGAAGGTGTTACTCAAGCTTTAGGTACAGCTAGAAAAAAAGATCTTAATCTCTCATCACAGAAAGCAGATGCAACATATCAAGGAGATAAATATTCAAGAAGGTTAGCAGGAGATACAGAACAAAGCAGAAACTTAGCATTATCAACAGCAGCTTCTTTTGCGAGAAATGCAGGATCAGGAAATATGGGTGCTGTTGGTTCTATGATGGCACAAGGTGTAGATTCAGCTAATCAAATTGGTTCTGCAAATACTCGTTCAATCGCTGATATGGATCAGAGAACAGGTCAGCTTGTATCTAATATGAGTTTACAGGAGCAGGAAGATGCAAGAGAAAATGAATATGCATATGAAGCAGGAAAAATAGATAAGATGTCAAGTGGTATCACTAATTTACACAACGGTTATTCAGCTTATCAAAGTGGATTAGCTGGATTAGATCCATATGCTATTACTCAAATGATAAAGGAAAGAGAGCGTCAAAGATATGAAGATGCTAAAAATGCATCATATGCAAAAAATACAAGATATGCAAAGGGTATTCAAGATGCTATTGGTGCCGCTGCTTCTGTTGCTACAAAAGCAGCTACAATGGGGGCTGTATAAATACTAAATAACAACTATTATGTATTATTTAAAAAATGTAAAAAAATTTCAAGTTGGTGGTGGAAGATTACTTCCCGGTTTGGTTTATCAAAATGATCCAAAGGTAATGCAATATCTTGCATCTCCTATTGCTTCTGGACTTGCAGGAAATTTTCAAGTTGAAAATCTCAGACTTCAACATGATAATGCGAGAAGAGCTGATGCTCAATTGATGATGCAAGATGAAGCTATGTATCTTGAGGAGCAACAAAATAAAATCAGAAATGAGCAGATTAAATCTCAAGAAGAAAGATTGAATAAACAATTTGAATATGAAAAAGCAAGATATGGGTTAGAAGCAGCAAAAGAGTTTCAGGATAAAATGACCGGTATCAAATATAATCCAAAACATAAGGATGTATTTAATCAAGCAATGAAAGATAGTGGATTAATAGATGATAATGGAAATATGACTATTGATACATCTACTGTCGATGGTATCAACACTGCTACCAAGAATTTTTTTAAGTTTTCCAATAGTTCTCAAATAAGAGATATTATCAGAGACAATGCTGAATCAGATTTACTTGATAAAGATCTTGCAGTAAAACAAAAACAACTGGAAGCTCTTACAGCTAAACCAGAAAATAGATTATATTATGATGTTGATGGATATAAAACCAAAGTAGAAGATCTTACTAAGAGATTAGAAGATTATAGAAACAATCCTAACACGACAGAAGATGTTACTAAACTAAAACAAGACCTCAATGCTTTGACATTTGATTATTCTGACATGGGTAATCAGCTCAATGAAATAGGTCTTGAGAAAGCTAAACTTGGTATTGAAGAATCTAAAATGGATATTGAAACTCAAAAAACAGATATTGAGTTTAAGAGAGAAACCATAGAGTTAAAGAAAAGATTAGCAAACAACGAGATAAGCCAATCAGAGTTTGAAAGGGAAATGTCAGTTCTCATTGGTAAATATTCTGGTGGAAATAAACCAACTAATGAGCAGCTTAAACAACAGATGATTCAAACATTTGCAAATGATTTGATGGGTAGAGATCCAAGATTAAGCATGGGAGAAGCATGGAGAATTGCTACTCAACAATACGAAGGTAAAGAAGTAACCGGTGCAACAGGTGGATTATCACAAGGTCAAATGTATAATAATATACCTGTTGATAAAGATGGTTTTATAGAACAAAATAAAATAAGACTTCAAGATGGAACAACCTTTAAATCTCTTAAAGAGTTAGTTGAAAGTGGACAGATAGTAGAAGATGGTGGAGATGCCTGGTTAGGTGGTGGATATGATAATGTGAATACAGGATATGATTCTCCGAACAGAGAAGTAGATTGGAAAACAGATAAACCAATGATCAGTGTTGAAGACACAGGAAATGGAGATGGATATCTCATAACAAATTCTCCAAGAGTTGTAGCTGCTATCTTAGGTAAACAAGATCCTAAGTGGGCAGATCCAAACAAGTGGGATGATAAAACACAATGGGATCAATTGATTGTTGATAAGGATGCTAAGAGAATAAAGATTCCTTTATCAATGATAGGTAAATCTAATCCAATATCCGGTGGTATAGATGCATATGGTAACAAAGCTACTAACCCTGTGGAATTTTCGAGAAATACAATAGGTTACCTTGGTGATGGTATGTATCAGGCACTTCGTATGGTAGATCCTAAAGATCCATCCGCAGGATACTGGGAAGCGGCAACCAAAGGATATTTCCAAGGAGCAAATCTACAAGTAGATGGATTATCTGATAAAGAAGCATTCGATGGAATGCAAGATGACACCAAAGGATTATATGTCAGTTTAGCACCTTTGTTCAAGGAAATGCAAGCTCAGTTTACATCAGGTAGGAGAGTTAAAACAAATGCTGATGATGGACATGGTGCAGGTAAAGGATTTGATATGCAGATACCAAATACGTTTGGAGATATAAAAACTGCATCGCCAGCAGAAAAACAGAAAATATTTGATTCCTGGTATAAACGACATGAGCAATCAATGGATTACATAAAAGCAAATTTGGTATCTGATCAAAGTGGACAACTTGGAGCTGTCAGTGTTATAACAGAGGGTTCAGGTAGAAATAGAAAAGATATATACCGGGTCATGGGTAGAAATGGAAGTTTATATAAATTCCACGTATTTCTTCATCCATCATCCGGTAGTGGTACCCCACATCTTGATATAAAAGTTTTAGATGTTAAAAAAGGTATGTCAGCAGCAAGATAGTAATTCTAATTACACAAAATTCCAATAGTATTTATGACACACACTGCTTTGTTTTATTACTCAGTGTGTGTTTTTTTATTTAAAAATAACTACTTTTGTTACTTAAAATCAATTTAAATGGATTTTCAAGATAATTACCAATCAGGAGGATTTGCAGGAAGCAATGTAAATAAAAACCTTATCCTTCCAACTCCGACTCCAAGTTTGCAATCGTTTGATGATTTTGTTGAACAACAGGAGAATCCAAAGGAAACTCCAGAACAACAGGAACTTAATAAAAAAACCTTTGGATCAAAGTATATCTCCGATCTATATAACAAAATTGATTTTGGTGATTTACCTGTGAAAAACGAAACTGATTTTGTAAATGCACTTTTATTTGAAGATGGATTTGCAGAAATGGTACATGGCATATCAGGTGTAAAAGAAAGTTTCTCTACATTCAGAGATCAACTGGATAATGAGATATATTCTGATAACAATATTTATATTGATCCAGATATCCCAGATGATTCAAGAGATGCTCTTGCTAAAGCTTATACAAGTCCTACAACTAAATTCTACGATGGATCATATACTTTCCTACCAACCGATAAATGGATTAAAGATGCTGTTGCATCAAACGATGATGGGATATATAAAAATCCAAACAATCCAAATGAATACATATTGGTTAAAGATGGTAAATATAAAAGAGTAAACGATGCAAGAGAAGATGGATTGTTAACTAATATTATTAATCCTATTACAAAAGGAGCATTAAAAGCGATAGGTTCAACACTTGATCTGATACCAGAAGTTGCTTCAGATGTGTTTGGAGATGGAACTGCATTTGCAGATGATGTTACAAATGTATTCAGTAATTTTATAGATGAAGGATCAATCAGTAGTTTATCCTACGATAAAAGAGATCTTTCTCCGGAAGAGTTTCAAAACCTTGGTTTCTTTGAAAAACAAGCATACGGTTTGAGTCAGTTTTTTGATTCTGAAACATTGCTCAACTGGGATTGGATCAGATCTGATGAAGGTGTACAAACAATCAGTTCGATGATGGAACTTATTGGTCCGGGTGCGTTAGGAGCTAAACTTGCAGGTAAATTAGGAGTAGTTGCTTTGGGATCAAAAGCGGGGGGATTAATTGATGATGTAGTTAAAGCAGCTGTCAATAATGGTAAGAGATTTTCATATGGTCAACAAATAGGTGCAAACGTAGGTAAGCTGGTTGGTTATAGTATCCCAACCGCTGCACTGGAATCAAGAATGGAAGCTTTGCAAACCTATGAAACTAAATATGATTTATATTCTAAGGAAACCCTTCCAGATGGAACTCCGAATCCTGATTATATAGCTAACGATGATGAGAGAAAAGAAAGAGCTAATGCAGCTGCTACAGAACATTTCTGGTTAGGAATTCCAAATCTTTTAGCTACCAATGCACTGGAAGGAGCAGCTATGTTACTTCCTTTCAGCAGATTAAAAGCTTTTGGTGCTATTGGTAAAGTAGCAGGAGTAGGTGCCGGTTTTGCACTTGGAGCTACATCAGAAGGTTTTGAAGAATTAACTCAGTGGGGTATTCAGGATTACATAGATGATAAATACTCCATCTCTGGTAAAGAAGAAAAAAATGATAGTTTCTTTGAAGGATTATATGATTCCTGGGGAAGAGCTATAAAAGGATTTGCTGAAGATCCGGAAGCAAGCACAAGTTTCTATACCGGTTTAGGTATGGGTGGTACCCAAGCTTTGGGTGCATCTGGTGTTGCAAAAGCTCAGGAGCAAATTTATAACCTGAAAAACAAAGATAAAAGGGCACTTGTTTTAGCATCAAAAGATGGAGGTTTTGATATCTTCGATGTAGATGATAAAGGTGATCGAACTATAAATTATGAAAAGCTTTCAGGTGCAGCTAAATACAATGCTGATCTTACAGCTAATCTTCATTTGACATCCAATATAAAGTTTGATAATGATGTATCATCAACTGATAAATTATCAATTTTACTCGGTGAAAGATACTCATCTCTTATTCAAAATGTTCTTCAAAATGATACCGATGGTATATTGAGAAATCTTTCCAAAGAAGATTTCATAAATTTCATGAAAAATGAATTGCACCAGGGATTCAGGTTATCACCAGAAGAATACAACAAGAAAAATTTCCAGGGGATAAGATACTATGATTGGAATAAAATCAATGATGAAACTGTAAATAATGTACTTGATTATGTATATCGTAGTAAGTTCAACAACGATGCAGTAAATACAAAAGAAGATCCATCATCTCTTGGATCAGCAGATTCTTTTAGACACGATAGAGCAAACACCGGTAATCCTGAGTTGGATAAAATTATCAACTCTAAGCTTTCTGGTATAGGTATTGGTGGTATGTTAACCAGATCCAGATTAGCTAAACACTTAACTCAAGTAGACAGTATTCCAGAAGATGCAAATAAATCTGATTATATAGAGTACATGGGTACTCCATATAAAATCAATGATATAAAAAACAAAGATCATGTTGTTGATCTATTGAAAATAGATGCTAAATACAGAGAATTATTTGCTGATATCTCTTCATATTCCGGAACAAACTTAACTGAAGCAAACAAAAAGAAACAGGAAGATTTGCTCAAAAGATTTTTGGAAGTTAAGAAGTACAATGATGATAAGAAAGAATTTGCTAAAGATGCTGTAGGTGAAAGAGTTAAAAAAGCTCAGGATGTAGCAGCAAACACTTTAAAAAAAGCGAAGAGTTTAACAATAGATAAGATAGCAGGATTATTTGGTAAGAAAAAATCAACTGAAGCTGTACAAGAAGAACAACAAAAACAACAGCAAGCAGATGAAAAGAAAGCACCTATTCCTGAAACACCTGTGGTTAAAACACCACCTGTAGCTCCTGTTGGAACTTCAACAGGTTCTACTCCAGAAGCAGAACCAGGTGCAGGAGGAACAGGATTACCACCAGTGCCACCATTACCACCCAATTTACCTACGGATGAAGCAGAAGTAACTGAAGAAGGAGATGATGAAGGTGGTGATACTGCACTTCAAGAGCCCAATGAAATAATTATCAATGGAACTAAAATTACTCGTAACGAAGGTGAAACCTGGACTCAAAGAGGTGATCGTGGAACACCTGAAGAAAAAAAACTGCTGGATGAGCATTTCTCAGATTTAGATCAGGTTCTTAAAGATTTTAATCCAGATGATCCTATTGCTGATTTAGATTATATTGATGAATTTGGAGAACCAAGTGATCCTCTTGCTGGAAACATGGATGGATATACAGGAGAAGATGAAGCAGGAGAAACTGGAGATGATATAAATTCTGGAAATAATCCTCCTCCAAAAGGTCCAAAAGGACCAACAGGTGGTGGAACTCTTGGAGGTGATTTAGGTGATAAGGTTGTTGATGAAAATACAACAGTTATTGTTATAAACAAAACCCCGCAAGAGTTTGTGAGAACTGGTGATAATTCTTTTACAATTATACCAACTGTAAATAAAAATGAATCAACCTTAGCTGAAAGAGCTAAAAATGATATAGGTAATTCAATAGCTTATTTGTTTCAGGATTCAGTTATGGAAACTGATAACAATGAAACATTTATTGACCTTTTAAAAGGTGAAACAAACAAGGGTACAAAAGTATCATTTAACAGAGCGACAAATGATGCTGTATTTCGCAATAATCAGAAAGCAATAGAAGCATATAATCTGTATAGAAAAGGAATAGATTCTTTGTTTGGAGATAATAATAGTATCAACCTGACTATACTTGATCCTGCTTCACCTGATGATATTACAGGATCTGTAAGAGTGCAGCTTTTTAAATCTGATTTTGATAAAGTTCAAGTACATGTTGATGGTGCCCCTACTGCTACAACAATGCTCCATGAACCTCTGTGGTTCTTGAAGAGAATCGATAATGGTTACCATGATGGTGGAACATATTTTCCAACCGGAGCTATAGGTATCTCTATAAAGAATCACCTGGATTACAGAAGAAAACTGGTAGCAGAAATTGATGCATCAGAAAGCAAAGTTGTCTCTGGTGTGATCACCAACAAATCATTTTCAAATTTTGATTATGTGAGAGATATTGATGAGAATGGAGAATTCAAATCATCAAATATTTCAAATAATATCAATACAAATAATAATAATCTTGATGACGCATCATCAAGAAGAAATGATCATGCTTTTTTGTTTGACAGAAATTCAAATGAAATTCATCCATCTAAAAGAAACAGGTTCGGTATTCCACTTGTACATGGAAAAGATATAAATTCGGACACAGTTGTTATTACGGTAAGAAATGAATCTGGTGGAACATCTAAGATGAAAGTTTCTGTAAATAGAAACTTAATTTCAAAACAGAACAACAAAGGTATCTTTATGATACTGGATGATGGTACCGGAGGATATCGTGCTTACCCTGCAAATAAAGGTCAGATAAATAATGCTATAAAAAGAACAGTTAGTGAAATTATTGCAGCTATTGTAAATACCAAATTGGAAGGAACACCTGTATCTTCTGCTCTCGTAGAATTAAATAAAAGTTTATCAGAAACAGATCAATTTTTATATAAAGGAACAGCAACACTGAATATACAGAAAGCTAAAAACTATCTAAATAAGTTTATACAAACACATGAAAATGTGCACGAAGTTCCCTTTAATAAAAGTGCATTATTTAACAGATTACCTATTTCAGTAAATGCCACAACAGGTCGGGTTTTTATATTTAGATCTGAAATAAAGTTACCTGGTGCAGCTGATAAAAAATCTCCAATATCTTATGAAACTATTTCAAAAGAGATTGACAAAGCGTTTAATTACAGCAAAACAAGAAGATATACATTACCATTTACAGCTGCGCTACCAGATAAAAATAATGGTTATAATTTCAATATACCGATTATCAATGGGGATAAGATCCAAAACATGAATTATGAAGATCTTATTCGTGAACATTATTATTCCGGAATTGAAGTAGTAAACACTGGTCAAAGTGAAAAATCAAAAGTAGGATATGTAGCTGAGAGACAATTTATATTAAATACTGCATTTGGAGAAGAAGCTAAAAATCCTATTGTTTCCAATGAGAATACAAAAGTTCCTGTTACAAATATAAAGGAAGATGCACCGGTTGATCTTAGCAATGCTACTCCTGTTCCTACTAAATCATCTATTGTATTTAAAAATTTAGAAAATAAAACAGGAACTTTAAAAATTCAAACTGATCTTACTGATTCAATAAGCAACTACTATAATTTCAAAATAGAAAACGGAAAATTAATATCAGGAGAATATGATACATTTTTTGCAGGAGAATATAGAGATAAGACTACCAATGATAAAGTAGACGATCCTGAAAAAGTAATTACAGATTTATTAGAGAAATCATATATATACAATAAATATCTTTCTGATAAATCATATTTTATAGAAACTGGTAGTAATACAAGAATATCTCTAAATGATCTTGCTGTTGAATCAGTAAAAGAAGAAATTACACCGGGGGATATTCAAAATTTAACTGGTCAAACTCAACAGGATTCTGAAATAAATATCGATCCAAGAATAGCTGAGATTGAAAGCAGAAGAAAAAGATCTTATGAATCAATTGATTTTATTGGTGAGCTTGATGAAGATGAAGTAGTAGGTGAAACTTCTTTTCAAATTACTATATATGCTCCACCCGGTAAAACTATTTCAGGAGAGGATCTTAGTGTAGTAAAACCAAAAGATATAGAAAGAGCTACAACTAGGAAAATAGGTTTAGTTTTCGAAAATCAAGATGAGAATGATTTAACAGATTACCTTAAAGCTCAAGCTGATGCTGTGTATGATGCAGAGATAGCAGCATTAATCAATTCTACACCTGCTGATCAAATAGGAACAGGTCTTGAAGAAGATAATACATCTTTAATGGACCTACTTAGTGATGAAATAGATGAAATTGTAGGAAAAGATTCAGAAGTACCAAAAGAAGAAATTAAAAACGCTTTTGGAAGTGCTAAAAAAGCAGAAGATATAAATGAAGAAGATGATGATTTTAATCTTGATTTCAGAGATACCAGTCAGATATTAATCAATGATAATGTAATACCAGTTAGCAATCTGGTATTTCTCAATGATTTTCAGCTTTCTATCATGGGAGAAATATCAGAGAGCATATTGTTGAAAACTCTTGGGGTTAATCAGGATGGAGAAATAGCAACTCTTGTTAAAGATATTATATTGACCAAGATAAAAGCTTTAAGTGAACAGTATAAACTTGCTTCTAAAAATAATCTTTCATACATACATGAGAATAAAAAAGATGTCACGTTAGATGATATAAGAGTTTTGTTACATGCAACAAATTCAAATGGTAAACGATATCACAGAATATTTGCTGAGAGGATATATAATGCTGTAAATGATTTGTTAGATATGGATCAGCAGAAAGAAGCAAAATTATCTGATCTTGAAAATGAAATTCAGGAAAATCAAAACAGAAGTCAACTGAATGAAGATTCAAATAGACTGTTTAATCCAACTAAGAAGATTTCTAAAAAAGAAAAACTCCTTTATAATTCTACAGTAAAAGAAGCAGATCCAACAGGTACCGGATTATTTACCACATACTATAATTATAAAGAAATAAAACCGGTTATAATCAATATACTCAGTATATCAAATGATCAGTATTATAATCCAAATACAGGGGAAGCACTGGAAATTCTCAGAAGAGTAGGAGAACAAAATATTGTCAAGGATGGTGAAGGAAATATTATCCAGGATCATTGGGCAAATGCTCTGTACAACAAACTTACTGATACCAAAACATATCCAGCAGAAACTCTTGAGACGATGAGACAACAGGTATTGGTGTTCAATAGAATGATTGAAGCCAATTACATGCAGTTGTATAAAGAGAATGGAGAATATAGGTTATATTCGATTACTGCTAGTTTCAATGAGCGACAAATCCGGGATCAGATATTAGAAAATATCACTAACTTAAACGGGGTACTTCCAAAAGTTTTGCAATCCAAACAAGTAAATTCTATTTCTACTGTACTGGAAGCTATTGGATTTGATATTAAAGATCTGAATATAAAGAAACTTAATGCTGTCGTAGATTCTACTTATTTTGAAAGAGCTGTTATAGGTGAAATCGTAAATCCACCAGATAAACGGGGTGATAACAATAAAGAGTTTGGTAACATAACCAAGGTTGCAAGATTTATAGCTGAGTTCAGAAAAACTCCTATCCTTACTACTATTGATAATTCAAAGAGTGTAGGATTATTTATAACACCTTCACAACTTGGAGAAGATCTTGCTAAATTCAAAGCTAATAAAGAAAATAAAGAATCATTTAAACATGTATCTGCTCAAGATACTCTTGCTTTTTTTCAATCTGATAAAGAATTGAACTATGCTATTGCAGCATTGGCATTTAAATCAGGACAAGATCAAAAGCTTTCTGAGTTAACAGAAACAGAGTATATACAGAGTGCATTTCAAATGTTTTTCTCTGATAGACAAAATATGAGACCCTGGTATATCAGTGGTACTCCAGCAGATGGTGGAACCAATTACCTGGTTCAGTTTGATATGAAACCATTTAAACAGGTTAATCTGGATCTTGCACTTCCGGATGAAGATCTCTACCTATATAACAACCTGATCAAACCGGATCTGGATAGGATGAGTTCTCCATTTATACATGATGAATCTGATTTTATAGATCTTGCAAACTATGCTCCAATGAGATTTTTTGCAACTGAAGATGCTTTTATAAATGATAAAATTAAACTTTCAAATGGTAAATTCGCTGAAGAAGTTTATTATCAGAAACTCAGTGAAATCAGATCACTTCCAAAAGGAAAAAGAGCACAAGCTGCTAAAGAAGCAAACGAATTTTTTAAAGATGAAATTACAAAGTATATTGAGAAAGAAGCAAATAAAACTAAACTTCTCAATAATCTTAAAACAACAATTATAGATAGAAGAAGAGATCTTTTAAGAACTCTTGGTGATACAGGATTCTTCATGGAAGATGCTCAGAAATGGGAAAAGTTGACACAAAAACAAAAGGATTCAGATTACAATTATGGTATTCATAAATCCTTCTTAGGTGATGAAGCGATAAATCGATTTATGTCACAGGTCAATTTATCAATACAATCTAGTCCGGGTGCAGTTAAGAAAACCTTGTTGGATAATATAATCATAAATTATATGGTCTTCCACAATAATATGCAATACATATTTCAGGGAGATCCAGCTCAATATACAAAAGGATATAATCCACAGAGAGAGCAACAATCATATGATAATTTCCTTGGAAATCTATTTAAGAGATTGAAATCTAATATATCTCCGAGAGATATTGGTAATGATTCTATTACAGCTATATCTCCAAAAGGATTAAAAGCTCTTCGTAAAAACAAATTTGATCCAAAGAATAAAGAACATGTATATACTAAGAAAACTGTATCACATGTTTTTGCAAAAGATATAAAGATTCCAGGTTTAAATTTATCCGGTATCATGGATGTAATGGGATCAGACTTATCATATGAAAGGTTTAGTTTTCCAGAAAAAATAACCAAAGAAGTATATAATAACTACACTACAAAACAAAAACTGGATGCTATATTAGAACATGTAAAAGATCCAGCTGAAAAATTCCCTGAAGTAAAAGATTACTTTAGGGTTCCAATAGCTGATGCTCAGGAATTCTGGAATTACAGATATGGTTTGGATTTTCTGCAAGAGCAGGGTCAGATTACATTTGATCAAAAACTCGAAATTATTAAGCGTGTTGAATCAAACACTATCCAGAAAGAAGATTATAAGTATCTGGGTATTGAAAAACCATTGCATGTAGGTACAAGAGATATCACAGATTCAGATGGTAAAAAGTGGAGAGTAAGAGATTACATTAAATCATCTGCTAAATTTTTATATCCACAACTCGTTAAGGATACAGAGTGGGAAGCTATCTATAACAACATGGAGAAAAATGAAGTAGATGCTATAACATTCAACTCTGGTATAAAAGTTGGGGAACCGGCAGAATCAGTAAACCTGTTTAATCCTGATGGTACCTATACCAATGCTGATCTATCAGATATATATCATCTTGAGAGCAAATTCAAAGGTAAGCAGTTGAATATACCTACTGATTTGCATACAGAAGTACGTCACCCTGCTCAACCTGATAAAAAAATAGGAGGAGGATTGGAACACATAGAGTTGGAAGATGGAACTCCAATGATGGAACTGATAAACAACCAGGAAAAGATCAAATCAGATATCAGGAGAATTGAGAAGGAAAATCTCCGTAGAAAACTGAGTGCAAGCGATGGTAGTTTGGATCTCAAGAAGCTTCATAAAATGCTTCAGGAAGAGTTAAACAGCAGAGGGTTTGAGCAAAATGCGAAGGATGTTGTAAAACTGATGGAACAGATAGATCCAGATGGAAATATCACGAATGTACTTATGTATCCACTACATGCATCTACATCTCCAAAAAGATTTGATGCATTACTGGCATCCATTGTTACAAAGGGTGGTATATCGAAAGGTAAAACACCGGGATTTGGTATACCACAGGTAGCAAGCATCGGTTTTAAAACAAAACTTAATAAAAAAGAACTCAGTGGTATAACTAATGAGGCTATTATTCCAGTTGGTGGATGGGATTTATCTAAAGACTTATCTCATTATTCTATGGGTACCGAACATAATCCAAAAGGATTGGCGGAAATTGTTATTCCTTGGATATTTCCTTATCCAATAGAGAATTTTATAAAGGATGGTAAAATTGATTTGGATAAACTACCTGAAGAGCTTTTAGAAGGTCTTGGATATAGAATACCAAATCAATCATATTCATCTGATATGATATTTAAAATTGTAGGATTTACAACAGACCCGAACTCTTTGTTTGTTCCACATGAGATAGCAATTCAAATGGGAGCTGACTATGATATTGATAAACTCTATGCAATGTTACCTGATATTGAACCTGTTTTCAAGGTCAATAATATAACAAGTAATAAGAGTCAATTGAGTATAAGATTAAAGAATATTCTCAATAAGATAGAAATTATCCAGAATGATTCACTTGCTATAGGTAACAACAAAAAGCAGCTTGCAAAATTAAAAAAGAATCTTTCAACCGGAAACATCTCTAAGGATAACACATCTGAATTCAAAGATGCAGTTGAGAATACAACAAATACACTTTTAGCAGATCTTAGAGAAGATGTTGAAAAACTTGAGAAAGCTTTAGAAACAGCTATTCCTGATGGATTTAGAAAATCAAAATCTCCTTTAGGTAAAGCAAACAATGAACTGCATTCTATAAGAATGAAAATGTTTTCTGATCGGAATGTTAAAAGGAAAACCCTTGAAGCTCTCGATACCGGTATCAATAATTGGTTTGATTGGTTTAATAGTCAATTTAAAGCTGGTGTTGATTTAACCAGGAGAAAACAAGAATATACAAACTTTGTATATCAAGCATCAAAATCAGATAATGCAAGGGTAGGTAAGGATGGTATTGGAGTTTTCGCTCTTAATGGATCAACTATTAAATTATTTTCAACAAGAGATGTAAAAATAGCTGATACATTCCAAAATGGTAGGAATAAGATTCAATATACCCCAATGGCAATTTCAGCAGGTAAAGATGAAAATGGTAATCCGATCATTGCTGTTAATAATGAATTTATATCCAGTAAATATGATATTCTTTCAAATCAACAATTGAGAGAAATCTTTGAAAAAGGATTTGAAGGAAAACAACTTGTTACCTATCTGGATGAAAACAATGAGAAGCAATATACTTTACTCGATCTTTATGCAGAAGCAGAAAATGTGAAGATGTATGTGGATAATCTTATCATGGGTAATCTTACAGATGAGAGTCTCACCGGTTTACCAGTTGTTTTAGCTGATAAAGATACAGTTAATGAAATGGTACAAACTATGCTGAAAGATAAGAAGAAAGCAGAGTTTAGTTTATTTGGGGATGATGAATCAGATACCGAAGAATCAAATCAACTTAATGCATTCAGAAAAGATGTAAAATACAAACCAATTAATAAAAGCAATAGTAGAAATAAACAGATTGCGGAAGTACTTGAGAAGTTTAAGATTAAAAAAACAGACAGAGGTTTTCATTTTGTTTTGAATCAAGAGCAAAAGAAACGAGCTGATAGCTGGTTAAAACTTGCAAGCAAAAATAAGAAACAAGAAAAGAGATTATTAGGTAGTACTAATAACGGTTTTGATTTAGAATCCAGAGAGATCAACTCCAATGAGTGGGAAAAAGGGCAAGTTACATTAAAGATAGTTGATGGTGAAACATATCTTTTTATAGAAGATCAAGAACAGATATTGGATAATGTTGATGGTATTAATATATACCGTTATCCTGTAAAAGAATTTTACAAAATACCTATACAATTAGTAGATGCAAATGAAGAAAGACAATATCTTGATTCTGTAAAACAGAATACCATATATGTTCCTTTCTTACAAAAAGAGTTAAACAAACGATTACTTAAAATCAGAGGTATAAGTGCAAAAAGATCAGCTAACTTCCATCTTCTTCAGATTAAAACAGAAGTACTGAGATTACTGGATAAAGCTCTTAAAGAAAATAATCTGAGCTATGAAGATCTAAGAGGTGATACTATTTTAGAAAGTAAAGATAAGATAGTATCAATACTATCAGGAAACGCTTTGTATGAAGAGATGATTACAAACCTTAAAAATACTTTAAAAGCTCTTCCTAAATCAGAAGTTATTAATGAGATAATGGATGCATTTAGCAATCTATTAGATAACTATGGCAAAGCAGCACCACAACAAGATATGTTTTATACTTTTTTCGGTATAAATCTTGGAAGTTCTCAGGTTGATAATAATACTCCGTTTTTTTCAGAATCGGAGAAAGCTGAAAGATTAGCACAAATGGAGTTAATTTTAAATGATCTACCAGAAGATTTTTTAAAACTTATATCATATAAAGCAGTAGATGATTCACAAGCTTACTTCACTTATGATTCTGATAAGAATAATGAGATGTCGGTAGATGAACCTAACATAGCAAACTTAGCTTTTATGGATCATCAAAACAGAAATAAGTATGCGTTGAACATTGCTCTTAGAAAATTACACGATGATAAACACATTTCAAAAGAACAGGTAGATAAGATCAACCAAGAAATAACGAATGAATTTTATAAACAATCTAAATCAGGAGTGAGACCTGAAGATATTATTCTCAATAAGAAAAAAAGAATTTCTGAATATGTAAAACCAGATCTGTTAGAAGAATATATAGCACAAGCAAAAGATGAAATAAAGTCCAGTTTAAAGTCTCAAAATAATCCGTTGCTTAATTTAGCATATGAGATCATTGATGAAAAAAAGAGATACAACGGTGTTTTTACAGATGTTGTCCAGGGAGCTTTTAATAAAGATGAAATTGAACAACACAATTTAGATCCAACACAAGTGTTTCTTCATGAAGCAGGACACGCTTTAGATTACTATATGTATATGACAGATCCTGTTACAAGATTGCAAATAGTGCGTCTTATAGATGATCTTATAAAAACACCGGAATTCGATAATTATTTACAAACCGGATTACTTGCCAGAGGATATTCAATCGACAGAAGAGGAGAAGTGATTCCAGATGTATATGCGTATTTAATAGCAGCATCTACCGGTCACGATTTAACGGGAACCACCTTGGAAGGTATGCAAATCTTTTTTCAGAATCACCCCGATATTGTAACTAATTTGTTTAATAAATATTTTGAAAATCTTGCTGTTAAAACACAGTATTCACAATATGAAGTTCCAGTTGAATATGTAGCAACCGAAATGACAATATTTGATGTCATTCGAAATCAATTAAATCGATTCATAAGTAAATTAAATGAGATCATAGATAAAGAGTTCTTCTCATATGTGACAGAGAGAACAACTATGGTGGATGTATATGATAAAACAAAGCAACTTAAAGCGATATCAGATGCAATAAGATCTATTTTTCTCGATCCCAATAACTTTGATGTGGATCAGATATCACGATCAAAGTTTGAATCAAAGAGCTTTATGAGAAACCTGGATAATATTACTGATGTTTTATTTTCTAAAGAGATACCAGAACTTACACCAGAAACTAAAATTAACATTTATGCAAATACAAATGAAAATGCTGATTTAAGTAATTTTGCTGAGAGATCTTTTAAATATCAAGGGTTTAGTTATGATAATGTAGAACAGGCTTTTCAACATTCTAAGTGGTTAAGTTTTGGAACACCTTTTGGTGTAAGAAATAATTCAGGACTAAGTATGGTCGAACAAATTGAAATTAAAGAAAAGATAAATGAGCAAATAAGTAAAATATTATCTACTAAAAGTGCAGCAGAAGCTAAGAAATTAGGTGGAGATAAAACAATAATTCCGGAATCTCATTCTAAACAATTATTGAAAAGTTGGGATGAAAATTCTTCAAGAATAATGAAGAATTTACTATTAGAATCTTTTCAACAGAATCCAGATGCTTTACAAAAACTTCTTGCTACAGGAAACGCTACTCTTACTCATACTCAGGATAAAACTAAATGGGGTACAGAGTTTCCAAGATTACTCATGGAAGTAAGAAAAGAACTGAGACCCACTCAATCAGGGATGAGTTCTAAACCTGTTGTCAAAGATCTTAATAGGTGGGCAGATATAAAAGATGCTACAACACCATATACAGATAAAGGTATTGTTGTTACAAGAATATCAAATACTACAAAAACTTATTCTGGTCGAGTAAATAACCTTGGATCTAATCAAATATTTGTATTTGGTTCAAACGAAGGTAGTTCTAAGGGTGGGTCACCGACACATGGTGCAGGTTCAGCAAAATTAGCAAGAGAAAAATTTGGTGCAATACAAGGTCAAAGTAGAGGTTTGCAAGGACAATCTTATGCTATTGTTACTAAGAAATTTTTTGATGTAGAAAAATCAAGTACACCAGAAGAAATTGTTGCAGAAATTAGGGGTTTATATGAATATGCTAAACAGAATCCCACAAAAGAATTCTTAGTATCTGATTATTCTAAAATTAACCGTAATGGATATACTGGTCAAGAAATGGCAGATATGTTTATTGATGCAGGAGCTATACCTAGCAATATAGTGCTTAATGAAGATTTTGCTAAATTAATATCTAATAAGCATTTTGGAAACCCTTTTATAGGTTCGAAACGCAGAGATAAAAATGGTAATGTTGTAGAATCTAAAGTTGATAATATCACCACATTTAATACTATTGCTGAAGCTGATCAAGCATATAGAGATTGGTTAAATGGTACCAAACATCAGAATATTTATCCACTAAGAAGAGAATGGATACTCAAGCAGATCAACGAAGGAAAGCTTGATAACCAAACATTGTTGTACTATAAACCTATGGAGGTTGAAAACAATGATGGAACTATTGTAAAAGGTGGTTATCACTCTCATGCAGATACTCTTGCTGAAATAGTAGAACAATTAAGACCTACTCAATCATCAGACACACTATTATCACAAACCAATAATCCAGCAGAATATACAAATCATTCTGGTGGTGCAGCATTATCTGATACTCAATGGGATCAAATTGGTAGAGAATTTGGAGTAGTTAACCATAAACATTACAGAGAACCTTTAGAGTATATTGATACAAAAGGAGAACCTCAAAAAGGATCTCAAACACTTGACTCAACAGTACTCCAAAAAGCTAATATAACACCAACCCATATATTACAAGAAGAGTACAACGAGGGAGCTGAAAAAGCCACTGAAGCTTTTAGAATGATGTTTGAAGATTCAGGAAACAAAGCAGTCAGAAGTGCTTATATTATAAGAAATTGGTTACAGGTTAAAAATGCTGATGCTATATATGCATTAGGAACTATAAAACAACCAGGAGAAAACGCTTCTGATAAAAAAGATGAAACAAGAATAGCAGCAATTCCTATTGTAAAAGGTGGTACAGGGTATGCTGTGCAAATGGCTATCAATGAAAATAAACCCGTTTATGTATTTGATGGTACCAAAGATGGATGGTATAAATATGATTATAATGTTAAAAACTTTGTGCCTACAGAAACACCTGTGCTTACTAAAAATTTTGCAGGTATTGGAAGCAGAAGTTTATCTACACCGGAAGTAGTACAAAAATCTTTGGAAGCCATAAGAGATGTTTATACTAAAACATTCTCACAAGATAGTGGAGAAACAACCGATCAAAATACATATCGTGGTATACCTGTTGTAGATGTGACTGATATAATCACACAAGAAGGAACCCCCGGAGCTGCATCATTTGATATAAATGATAATACCATTAGAGTAAACAGGAAACTTCTAAGACAGAAATTTAATGAGAAAGCTTGGACTAATCCAAGAAAACTCATGGAAATGATACATGGAAAAGAAGTTGAAAGTTATGCTGAAGTATTACCTGAAAACATCTTTAAAACATATGAAGAATTTGAAGAGTTTGTAATAGAGCATGAGTATCAGCATACTTTACTGAGAAGAGAAGATTTTGATGCAGGTAAGGAAATAACACCGAGTGCAAAACCAACTTTCTCTTATAGAAACAGAGAAATAGAAACACATTTTCAATTATCTCCGGATCAGGAGCAAGCTCTTAAAGAGCTGATAGATTTCAGAAACGATCGTAGTAATAATCTATACATGCTTCAAGGAGCAGCAGGTACAGGAAAAACATCTATCATAGGGTATCTTCAAAACTACTTAGGAGAAAGTTTCTTGTATTCAGCTCCAACACACGCTGCAACAGTTCAATTAGCTTTTGCTACATATAAAACAGGAAACAGAATATTTCCTATTACAGTTAAAGCATCTATGTTCCGTAACAAAGATACTAAATTGATGACTCTCAGTAAAAAAGCAAAAGAGAAAATCGGTTTTGGAAAAGTTATTGTTGTAGACGAAACATCAATGCTTGCAAAATCAGATTACAACAACTTGCTTGAGCTTTCTACACAGGGATATAAGATCATCTTCATGGGTGATAAAAAACAAATACCTGAGATTACCACTGGTAATGAAAAAGCTAAGAGTATTTCTCCTGCATTTACAGATTTACCAAATAGTAACCTTGATAAAATACATAGAACTTCCAATAATAAATTAAAAGCTGTACTACAAAAAATAAGAGACAGCATCAATTATAAATTATATCAAACAACTGAGAACACCGATTCTCTTAATTTTTATGATTCAGAACTTGATTTCAATGATGATCATAGAGATACAGTTATATCTGATCCTGAAAACACTATGTATATCGGATATACAAATGGAGTTGTTAAGGGTAAAAATGCAGCTGTAAGAAGACTTCTTGGTAGAAGTGGTGTTGTAAAGGTTGGAGATATAGTTACAGGTTATTTGGGATATGCATCCAAACAGGTTGAGAAAGGTAATCTTGCAAACAGTGTAAACTTTACTATTAAAGGGATAACTGAAGTAAGACCTGGTAAATATAGACTCTCTGTTTCATCTGCTAAGTTAAATCAACTCAAAGAAGATGGTTTTACAGAATTACCAAGCACTTACCAAACAAATTATATGCCGTTATCGGATTATGATGCGTTGGAAACTCCTGCTACTGAAGAAGATTATGGTACAAACAATGCTGAGGTATCAAATCAAATGAAAACAATTCATTTAGCTTACCTTAATTTTAAGAAAGATATAAGGTTATATAATGTTTATTTAGATGAAATTGCTGCTGTCCAGAAATACTTCATGGGAGTAGATTTAGGACACGATTATGTTTATGATCCATCTCAAGATAAAATGTTACCTTATGACAAGTATGATAGAACAAAACAGGTTTTAAGAGATGTAGCAAGAAGAAATGGATTAATCAATCAGAGAGGTGAGTTTGATTCTCATCTTGAGAAATTGATTGTTGAAAAAGGAGTTGATTATGGACATGCTATTACTGTACATAAATCTCAAGGATCATCTATTGATAATGTCTTTTTTGATGCATCAACTATACCGGAAAAAAATGATATTGATTTATTTCAGGGAAATGAGCAGATATCCACAGAAAGACAATCATTGGCTTATGTTGGATTATCCAGAAGTGTAAAGAGATTATCTGTATACAAAGGTAGAGCACCATTTGTAAAAGTAAATACCAGTAATATTCCTGAAACAGATCCAAAACCTGAAGCATCTGAGAACATAACAAGCACAAAAGGAGCATATGAATCTGAGATAAACAGAAGAGCTTTAGCAGAAATTGAGAATAGAAGAAAAGAAAAACAAGTACAAAAAGATACAGAGCTATCTAATAGAGTAGTTGGTTTTTATGATGGAGAAAAAATAGTTATCAATAAGGATCATAAGAACTTTGGATTAGGTGTGCTTGTACATGAGCATGTGCATCCATTACTTAATGACCTCGATAGTATTATCAATGGGTTCTTTAATGGAGAACGTACAACTATGAAAGAAGTTGTTAGAGCTAAGAAAACCAAAGAGAATCTGTACAACGAAGCAACTAAATTATTAGGAACCTATACTATAGAAGGGATATTGAGTGAATCTGCTTACAGGAACTTACCGGAAGAGAAATTTAAGAACGAAGTTATTGCGAGAGCAGTAGAACTAACTTCTAATAAAATCACAAAAGATAACAAGTCATTTATAGACGCTCTAAAGGACTTTATATCATTTATGGTAAAACATATCAGGTCAAGGTTTTTCAAAGCTGTAATCCAAAATAAATCGGTATCAGCGAAAGATTTGGAACCTATTGTTGGTATAAATCAACTTGCAAGTGTGTACATGATGTCCGGTGCAGCAAAACTTACTATGGATAGAAAAGGAAACCTTAGACAAGGTACCGCAAAATCCACAGAGTTTGATAAAATCATGCAACGTCTTAGTAATTTAAACAATGTTAAAAATATTGTAGATAACAGTTCGTTTGAAAACTTTACAAAATTCTATGATCATAAAAAGTATAACAGTGTTATCAAACATGATAAACCAAATCTTGTAGAAAAATCAGATAACAATACTGTATATGAGAACATCACGGTAGACGGAGCAAATAAAGTTGCAGAGCTTTTGGCATCAGGTATTACCCCGGATACTATGAATATTGCAGCAGCAATGTTGCATGATGGCTGGAATCCTGAGCATATAACTGTTGTTTTAAATAACCCACTGCTTAAAGAATTCTTTGCAAGAATAAAAGCAAAAGTTCTTATAGATGGATTTTCACTTGAAAACAGACAACTGGTTTTGGAAGAAATGAAATCAAAGTATCTTCCTGATGAACTCATGAACCTGGATTTAATGAATGATAATTTCTACACTGAAAAATATGTAGATGGTCAAAGAGTTGTAACTCCTAAGTATGTTATTGATATTGATAGAATGTATGACAGAAAACGTGGATTACATAACTCAGATCCTATTGCTGTAGAAAAGCAAAATAGAGAAACAATTAAACATCAGTTTGAAGCATTGCTGAATACTTTGATGTATCAGGAAACAACTAAAGAGTTAGTCACTGTATCAAATATATTCAACATCAACTCAAATGGTGGAACTAAGAGTTTCATACATGATAAATCTCTGTATAATACTGCAATAGAAGTTCAGGAGACTAACAGAGTTGGAATATATGATTTAGGTAGTGTTCTTAATGATTCTTATATGGGAACAGTACTGAGTAACTTCGTAGAGATGAGAGATCTTATGTCTTCTCAAAAAGGATTATCAGTGATTACAGATTATGAAGAAGTAATAGAAAATTTTGTAAACCACTACAGAGATTTTTATAATATAGGAGAATTTACTGATTATAAGAAAAAACAAATTACAAATGTTTTTACATCTGCTTTACCTGAGTACATTAAGAATAAAGTTTTCTCAAGTTTACCTAATAAAGATAATATTGAATATATCAAGTACAAACTTCTGTCTGTAATAGATTTTAATGGTGAGCGTAACCCCGATAATCTTGGAGATATCATAGATAGACTTCAAGCAGATATGAAGAAAAATCCGGATAATGTACTTAATATTGAGAAGACCCTGTTCAATGCATTCGAAACTAAATTTGAATCTAATTACAAAGTGGTTCAGTTTAATACAGGGAGGATAGCTCCGAATATTAAAGACAATATTAAAACAAATTTACTTGATCTATATAACAACCCAAAAGATCTGTTCAAAGATAGACCAGGATATACCACAAAAACACTGATTGATGATCTGTTCGATTATTCAATAGTAACCGGAGCAAATTCAGGACCATTTAAGTTTTTTGATTATATGCCAAGTGAACTTCTTTTAAAGAATTTTGCTAAAGCTGAAAGAGATCAAATTTTGGAGTTCAAAGATGGTTTCAAAACAGGAGATGATTATATGGATTTCTTTATGAGTATCATGTTAAATAATCCGGATATGATGCCAAATATAGAAAAACTTCCCAAGGGTTATAAGGGTAGGGTATATAAAAAGAAATATTACAATAAAGAAAAAAAGAAACATGACTATATCATCTATAAAGTCAAAAAGATTAAAAACCCTGAGACCGGAATTGAAGAAGCTGTTCAAGGTAAATCTTTACCAAAGATTACAGATAAAACAAAAATAAAACAATACACAATCAGGTTTAATTTAGATCCCGATTCGGATGTAGGTATCAAGAGTGGTTATAATATCATATCAGGTGGAAACAAAAAAACACTGAGTGCTCCAACACCTAAAATATATGAGAATGATAATCAACAAGCAATCAGTGTGTTCCAAAAAGATACATCTGAAAACAAGAATATAGCTAAATACTCATTTGGGGATACAATTGAAAATTCTGAGCTTAGAGCTATCTATAAAGATATTATTCAGGATTCTAATATTGAATCTGTTGGAATCGAATTTGTAGATCTTATAGATAATAATGAAGCCAATTATGGTAGATATAATAGAAAATCACACACTATTCAAATATCTACCAAAGCAATGATGACTGGGAAGTATTCATTAGCTGATATACTTGTACATGAATACACTCACGTGCAGATGGCAGATATGGTTGATATTTACGAGAACATAAAGCTAGGAAGGATTAAAAAAGAATCCATAGGTGATGAAGCTTATGATCAGATGAAGTTTCTTGATTCTGTTTTTGAAACTTACAAACAAATTCACCCCAATGCAGTTGCTTCACAAAATCTTGACGAATTTATATCTGAAGTGAGAAGATCTCAAGATGTGAGAAACAATATCAAAGTATTTCCTGAGAAACTTTTGAAAAAGGTAATCAATGCTATTACAGATCTGATTAAAAATATACTTGGCTTATCGAAAAAGCAAGAAATAAATGGACAACAGATACATGATACTACTTTAGATTTTATCTCAAGATTAAGCAGAAACAGAGTTCTGATATATACAAACGGAAAAGATACATATCAATTTACAGGAACAATTGATGGAGTAATATTAGGAGGAACTCTCAATGGACAAACACTTGTGGATCCAGGTAGTGCTTTAAGTGAAGTACTTTCCAATAATAATTTTAAGAGCTACAACCTGGTATCTGATGAAGCTGAAGGTATATATGATGCTAATATAGATAGAGTTAAACCAATGAGTTATAATTTAACAACTACAGAGTTTAACAAAAAAATGAAGGATATCAAGGTGATCATGAATGATCCAACATTGAATCATGAAGATCTTATTAATATCATTCACAGAAGATTCAATGAATTGGTATATTTTAGCGAAATTTATAAAGGTATCCTTAAAAAATCATCTGATCGTAAAGAACTCTCAAATGCTAAAAAAGCATTAAAGCTTGTAGAAAACGATATTGATAAAATTATGGTACATCTTGAAAAAGCTGTTAATGCTAAAAATACCAAGGATAGAATGGATTATGTAGATAGCGTTATAGATGCAGTAAACGATGTTGTTAAATCAGAATCAACAAATCCTATTGAGATTATGACAGCTAATGATCTTCTCAGCAGATTAACTGATATCTTTGATCCTAAGAAAACAAATCTGAATGTTTATACAGATGATGATATTGCAGATATTGAATTTATAACAGAAGAAGCAAAGCAAGATCCGGAGATAGCTTATAAGTACAATGAGCAAGTAGCAAGAATTGTAGCTCTGAATAAGAAACTAATGGATAAAACATTAGATACTATAGAAAAAGAAGTAAAGAAAAAAGATGAATTTGCAATAGTTGATTTCAACCCTGATAGTGAGAATAACAATAGAGAATTAAGTTGGTTTGAGAAATGGACAATGACAGCAGATAGAACCGGAGATGATTTTCTTAACTGGTGGATGGTACTTAACAATGATGTAGAAGCTGCTTATAAACAGGATATCTCTACTAAGTTTGATGAAATTACAAAAGTACAAAATCGACTGATACCAATACTTGAAAGATATTATAGTAATCTCCCTCCGGGTAAAGAGTTGGATAATTATCATAAATTTGGTATTTACTCTGTGATGCTTGATGAGTATGGTAATGTAAAAATGCCTTACAATGCTGCATATTTCGATTCAATAAATAAATTAAAATCAAAAATTAAAGATGTAGAAACCATCTGGAAAAATGCAGCTCCATCGGAGAGAAAAGCTAAGTATGCAAAACTAAAAAAAGCAAAGGATGATTATGCAAACTTTATGTCAGATAGTAATTATAGTAAAAGATCAGATATAGAAGATGCTATAAACAAGGAGACCAATCCAGCAAAATTGAGACAGCTTCAAAGAGTACTTGATAAATACGATATTTATAGATCAGCGCATCTTGAAAAGTTTGAAGCAGATTATGATGTATTCTCTGAAGATCTGAAAGAAGAAACATTGACAATAGCAGATGAAGAAACAGGAGTAACAACAGATATTAAAAAATCTGTTAGAAGACAACAGTTGGAATTCATCGAAGAAAATTATCCATATCAGGATCTCAAAGATCTGAAAGATTATGTTAAATCCAAACTAGGATTGTATTACAATTACTCAACAGATGCTTCCAGTATAGTGAGAAGAAGTGTAACAACAGATGCTATTATTTCTACTGCTCCCCGAAAATACACTTATGTATATTCTGTTCCTAAATCACAGTTCTGGAATGATATGAGTTTTATGGATACTCCTGAAATTGCTCAATTTTATAATCTATATGTTGAAACAATGAAAGAGATACGGGATAACTTACCAACCAGATTCTCAGAAGAACTTAGATTATCAGATATTCCATTTATTTCAAGAAAGGTTCTTAATTACTCTTTAAAAGATCTAATTACAAAACCTGATGTAAGAAATTCGTTGTATAAAGATTATATAGCAGGACTTACTATGAAGGAGAAATATATGCTTCAGGATCACAGCGGTGAGAACTATAACGATAACATAGTGAACACAAGATTTGGGCAACTTAATGCTTTTTCTAAAAATAAAGCTGTAAAAGAAAGATTAATCACAAGATTGAAAGAAGCAGGATTACCTTTTATGGATGAGTTTGGAAAAGTAAATCCAAGAAGAGCAAATCGTAAAAATGGAACATACAGTAAGGAATTTTTAGATATTGAGCAAGATGTGAAAAATCAAGTTGACACTGAGCTTATGGAGTTAAAATCATTTGATCTCGGTAAGGTTGTTGAAATGTATTACATCGAAGCAATGGCATACAAGCATAAGATGAAAGAAATTAATACTCTCAATCTTGTGAAAGATGCAGCTCTTAAAACATGGAAAGCTCATACTAACAAAGCAGGAGAACCAAAACCTTTCAATGATAAGATAAATATGTTATTGGACAATGACAGAATATTAAAAGGTATCCCTGCAAGAAAAGTGCTTAAAGAAAACTTTTTATCTCTTTTAGGTAAGAAATATTCAGTTCTTGAAGAAAAGAGAAAAAAAGAACTGGAAGAAACAATTAGTATACTTGAGCAGGAATTGATCGATGTTAAAAATGAGCCTATACAAACGGAAAATACATTGATGTATATTGAGAATATAGAAGAAGAGATTAAAAAAAGAAAAGATGAGATAAATGATCTCGGAGCTGAAATTAAAGCTGGTAATCTTATTAGAAAAATTCTTTCTTTTGATATAGCAAGAAATCTTTGGGTTAACCCAAAATCACCCATAGGTAACGTACTAATGGGATTAATTTCTAACCGGTTGGAAGCAGCAGATGGAAGAGTATTTGGTATGGATTCTTACAGAAAAATGTTTGATAAGATATATATGAAATCTGAAATAACTCCATTTTTAGCTGGTACTTTTGGTGGATTACTTATCGGAGTTACAGGTGGATTGATAGGAGCTGGATTAGGTTTTGCTGCTGGATACGGTATTAACAGATTAATGCATAGAAGAATAAAAGATCCTGATACAACAACTGTATTCAATATGATGGGGATGTTTGATATACTTCAACAGCAAGCACACGAACAAAAACTGGAAACAATTAATGATAGATCATCTAATACATATAAAAACAAGTTGTTAAGATCTGATGCAGGGGAATTAGTTAGAGATCCAATGATGTTTATTACAAAATCAGAAATCCCCCACCAAGCAACTATTCTTGGATCCATCCTTGATAGTACTTATATACTTGATCCTGATAATGCTAATGATAACAATGGTATAAAATTGCTAGATTATCTCACAAAAGTAGGATCTGAAGGAATGAAATTCAGAACAGATTATGATCAGCTGATATACTTAAAACTTAATACATCTGAAGGACCGGTTATTACTGAAGTTCCAATGAAGATTCTTTTAGAAAGAATCGCAACAACAGCAGCAGCGATGGCAGCTAAAACACATGGTAATTATCGATTAAATACAAAGCAATTAGCTAAACTGGATGATAGAACTGTACTCGCAACTGAGTTTAAAACATGGGCAGCAGAAGGATTTGCTGGTAGATACGAAGATAAAAAAGCCAACAGAACTATAAGTGTATCTCTTACCAGCTCACCATATCAAAACGCTGATGAGACCTATTACACAAAAGGTATGGTACAAACATCTTTTGAAAAGCTAGGAACTCCGTTAACATTAGGATTAACTATTTTACAACCATCCTTTAATAATGTCTTATGGGGAACAATTGGGGCATTTACGGCAGGTACTATCCTTGGTTCAACAGCAGCAATAGCAGCTCCTTTAATAACAGTTGGAGCAAGTATAGGAACACTTTATTATTTGCATGGTGCAGGTCATGAACAAAGTGTAGATAAAGGAGTTCAAAGAGCTTTTTATAAAGCACTCGGAGCAAGGTTATTTAAAAAACTTATAACAGCAAATTACTATAAACGATTTAGTGAAGTAACCATTAATGGAGAAACAATAAGCACCGATGAATATCTAAACAGAGTTCTTTCAAGAGAAGATGCTGCAAACATTAGAAAACTTGTAGAACAAACTGGTATGCTTGCGTTCTACTCTTTGATGTACTACGCATTACTTGCTACCAAAATTGCAACCAAAGACGATGATGATGATGATGTGCAACTGGAACAGAAATATATAAATTTTGCACTCAATACTATGGGTAGAACAATGTTGGACATACAATCTTATACAAATGCAGGAGATATTGTAAGTAAATATGGAGAATTTGATAAAATTACACCAGCACTTGCATTAGGTGCTCAAACCTGGGATGCAGCAGCAAGCTTTACAACTTATGTATTCAGTGGTGGAACAGAAGGTATCTATGAAAGAAGAGAAGGACAATATGAAAAAGGAGATCCTAAGTACATCAAAAAGGTTAAAAAAATACTTCCTTTCACAAGAGCATATGATTCCTTCATATCATCTACTGAGCAGGAGTTTCAAATGTTTAAAGGAAACACCGGAAGATAATTAAAAAAAAGGGATAGCTTTTATATAGCTATCCCTTAAAAATATGAATTATGGCAGATATAACACTTGCAATTCAAGTTGATGATGCAATAAGACTTTTTCTTATGCATGGATCAGAAGAAGAAATTGATATGTACTTTGATGAACTCACTCTTTTATTACCTTTTGAAAAAGAAAAAGCACTATTGATGTGGTTTCTAGATATTATAGAAGATGAAGATTCGAAAGCTGAAGTAGTAATATATAAAAGATTAGCTGAAATACAGAAGGTCATTAATTGTTAACATCAGAGTGATTGCACATTTGAACAAATTTCTGTACATGTCATTTTCTTCTCAAACTTTTAATTCTTTCTTTTTTTTGTTTTATATTTTTATATTTTAATCTTCAGGTAGTACTACTCCTGTTGCTGGTTTGTAAATAGCCCAATAACTAAAAATATTGCCTGTTTTCTTTTGATAATTATAACATTGAATTCTTTCTTTTACTATTTTTCCTGTGGTATATCTTAAATCCCAGGGATCATTGCACCTATTTTTTACCCACACTGGTTTTACATCTGTGTATTTATAACTGTTATATTCTGCAATTTCTTCTGGAGTAGCGTATCTTACTTCTACTTGTTCTGGATTAATACTATTGTTAATTTCATATTGCAGATGATTATTTTCGTTTATACCAGTTATTTTGTAAGTTACTCCTGGAATAACATTGAGATAAGTTGCAGTATTTTTAACAACTGTAATGTAATCACCCGCTTTAAAATCAGGTTGATCTTTACCAAAAATCTCATCAAACAAATCATGTTGTTCATTTGTACAGGCTTTACGCATCTCTTTGTAAAACTCTTCAGATATTACTACACTTGTACTTATTACTATTTTAGGACCCCACATTGTAGCTAATTTATCTTTCCAATCATTACAAGCAATATTTATTATTAGCTGAGCATGATATGCTGATATTTTAAAAGGGAATCTGTTATCCATATTTTCTTCTTTTTTTAAAATGTATTTTTTAAATTCTTCAAAAGTGATCTCAGTGTAACCTTCAATTATATAACGACTTGTGCATTTGAGAGGCTCATGATCTGGAAAATGATAAAAAGTACCACCAGAATAAGTTCTACCAGTTACTTTAGTAGCATACTTATAAAGTAATAGAGATTCTACCTTATTATTAGGATTTTTAACACACCATTTTTCAGGTAGTACGAACTCATCTGTTAAGAAATCTTTTACTGATTGAAAGGGCAAAGACGTAACAGCACCATAACACCATTTCCTTGTTGATTTATCTGCATAATAATAAATTGCAATTCCTTTTAAGGCACTAAAACCATCAGGGCAAGCTAATTCTAATACTTTTCTTAACTCTTCTAAAGTGCCATCATTTTTAACAGCACATCTACCTTCTTTAAGATCTTCTATTGTGTATTTCATATATAATTTGTATAAACTTTTTCATCGATAAAAACTCTTATATATCCAGCTTCTTCAAGTATAGCATTAAGCTCATCTTTGAAATCAAATAAATTTTCAGGATCAGGATTTTTTGAGTAAAATATACTTTCTCTTACTTTGCAAACTTCAATACATTTATCAAAGTTATCTTGATGAGATAACATAGTATTTAACTCTTTGTTATAAGAATATAATCCTAAAATATCACCATCAGTACCTGTAAATTGAATTAACATAATTTAATTTTTAAAAATTTCATTATTAATATCTCTAACAGTCTTATAGAAAACATATAAAGAACCAAAAATTACAAAAATAATAAAAATAATTGAGATTATTTCTAATAAAAAATTCATTGTGTTTGTATTTTAATTATTCCAAAGTAATAAATCAGGATAAGTAGTAGCATCAATAACTATTCCTTTGTTTTCTGCAATACTAATCAACTCTTTTTCAATCACATCGTTGGTGTTATTCCACATTTTTTTACCCGATTCACCAGTGTTAAGAAACTCCAGTATAGCTTCATCAGATCCGAATACATCCATAGCAAGAGTAAGGATTTCAGTCCACCAAAATGATTGTTCCCTAAACAACACTTCATGTTCTGTATCCGGAAAAAATACTCCGTTGTCACTTTTAATAAGGATATCTCCTATGTCTTTACTATTACACTTGAACTGATGTCCTTCTTCTGGGGTAGCAAACAGGTCCAAATGGAAGAAGTGATTCTCCATAAGTACAAAACTTTCAATACCTTTTTTACAACCCATGCAGGTTGTTACATTAATTGGATTTTTAACTTCGCTCATTTTATTTTTGTTTTAAGTACCCAGGATAAAATTTCCGGCATGAGTATTTTTTCTGGTACATGAGTAAATAACTCATATTTAAATATTTTCTTTGGTATGTTTGATTATTGATGTTTTATAATAGAAGTGAAGCACTCACGAAGTGCTCCACAATTTTTTTGTTTTAATTTAATATTAATTATAAATTTGATGCTTAACCTCAGCATCGTGTCTTGCTTTTACAGCATCATCATAATTTTTATAACTACCAAAATAATGATGCACACCATTTATCATTATTCTCACTATATAAGTATTTCTACTTTTTCTATAAGTAACTCCTGGTGTTAAATTACAATAATCTCTATTAGCATTTTGCTGATGTAAGTTTGCCCACCTACAATTGCTTGGAGTATAATCTACTTTAGAATCTATTCGATCAATACTATGTTTTAAAGATGGTCTTTCTCCCATATCAGAGAGAAAGTTTTGAAATCCATCTTTTCCTAACCAACGATCACAAATTTTGATACCACGAGCACCATAATATTTATAATCAACATGTTTAGAACTAAGCACTCTTTTTTGCATATTATAGAATAAACTGTAAAGCGGGTGTTTTGACTTTTTAGTTATCATAAATTTTGTAATTTACTTATTATACCAAATATTGTTTCAGTGGCATTGGAACCAGTTTTTACCAAGATCCCACTCGAATCCCAGTTCAAATTTTAAACTTAGTAATTTCTCTGTTCTATCAGTAGCTTTTTTAATTGCTAATGATACAGGATTTGGTTCACAAATATAAAACCCTTTAGATGGATCAGAAAATACCTTGATGTTACTTAATTGATCTCCTGTGTGATTCTTCTTGTACTCCTGAGCTTCTTCTTCTGTTTTAAATGAAGATAATCTAAGAACTCTTAAAGCTTTTCTTACAGCTAATTGATTCTCATCATGATACTCAATCATACTACATACATCAGGAATTCCTTTAAATGGTGAGATACAATATCCCTGGGATTGCAATTCTTCGAATATAAATACGGTTACATATTTTGCTGCTATAACACCACCAGATTGAAATAAGTAGTTCAACAAACTGTGTTCAGATCTGGTATAGATTCTTCTCCCATCAATCCCAGCTATAAACTTTTTATCATTGTATAACCATTGTTGGATAAGATCTGCTTTGAGATCTCTGAGAGCTGGTACACTGTTCCAAAAATCTTCATATAACTGTTTGGTTTCTTCAAAGGATTTGTTGAGCATAGCAGCAAGTTTGGTAATATAGGCGCCATAAAGGCAATTACCAGTAATAGAGATAAATTTCTTGTTTTGACGTATTACAAAAGTACTATTATTAGTTGTTAAACAAAATGTAGGTCTGGGTTCTAAAGTTTCTTTAATTAATTTCTGACCAGTTAAATAACGAGTACTGTGTTTTACAATTACAGAACAATTTGTACTTTTACCGCAACTCATACTGATTCTGTTACCTTGTAAATACAAAGCTAATGTTACAGCATCGTGAATATTACCAAAATTTTGTCGTATTTGGTTTTTAGCTCCACGATTGTTTTTAAAACCATCCCCCATATAAAATGTATCTATGAAATTATCTCTACATTCATCTGACATGTTTAATACAATCTTAACCCAATCTACATCGTGTTTGTGAATTAATTTTATATCTAATTTATCGAATAGGTATCTAATATCTTTTGGTAAAATATAATATTGAAAAATATCGTTACTATTATCTACTTTTTTAAGATAGGTATTAAATTTGTATCCAATATTTTTCAAATCTTTTTCAATTTCTTTGTAGAACTTATTCTTAGATTGAAAAATATTAACTGTTAACCCTGGTATTTTATTTCTGTTAAATTTTGACCAAACGATCTGTCCATCGCTTAATATCCAACCTAAAATTCTAGCTTCTAAAGGTGTGATATTGCTATCTTTCTGCGAATAAACAGCAGACATTAAAATATTATGTTCAGAAGTTATTTGTTCAGTAGTGAAAAACTCTGTTAAAAACCATCTTTTTTTTCTTCCGATTCTTTTTCTACCAAACCACCTGTGATCACCTGTGCTTTCAAAAAAATCTCTAGTATTGCTAACTTTAATTATATCTTTATCATTAAAACAGTGTAATTTTTGAATAGAATCTTTTTCTAAACAATCTTTATTAAGATTATAGCTTAAAATAATATCACCTTCTTTAATTTGATCATAATATTTCCAACCGATATTTGTTAATACTTCTGTATTATCTATAGGTAAACAAGCATAATTAAAACTTTTAGCATCACTTCTGGAAATACCAAGTTTTTGACCCATAATCGTATGTAAATCAAAAGGCTTTTCTGCTAATAATCTTGTAGCTAATTCTTCACCAAAAGGATAATCCCGTACATATCCACCCTGTACTCTGTTTTCTAACGAACTAAAATCAAATCCGATCTGAAAATAATCATTGCCTGCTCCAAACAAACTTCTCATCTCTTTACCATAGATACTTGTAGCTCTTGGGATATTTGCAACCGTAATATGTCGATATCTATTGGAATTATGAACAACTATATTGTTTGCAACATAGCTGTTATCATCTTTAACAGTGATATCCATAGTTGGAGATCTACCTTTTCTTGTAATAGATTTGATTTTACTCAGCTTAAAATTAGGTGTCATAATTATTAATTTTTATAATGGTAAATTAAATGATCTACAGTTAAATTTTCACATGTTACCCAACCTTTCGCTGTAAAAAAAGCATGATTTTCAGTACACTCTATTTTCATACCATTTTCAAGTTCTACTTCAAATATTTCCGCTATTCCATTATCAATAATATCTAAAACAGGTTTATAGTTACCTTTGTGAGTTAAAACTAAATCTCCTATTTTAATATTTGATATTTCTGTATTTCCATTTATAAGACTAACTAAAGTGTTCTTTGTAACACAAGTAGCTCCAATCTCAATCGCTGGAGTACTAATTCTTCCATCTTCTCTTACAGCATTTAGATATCCCTTCTGTGGAACGATATCATCTGAATCTTCCACTATATAGGTTTTATCTGCGATACACGATCTACGGTGCTTGTATGTGGTATACAATGCAAAATCCTTTGCAAACTCAACTGTTTCTCCAAGAAAAAGTAAGTTAGGACAAAGTTCTTTAGATACACCTACTTTGGTAGCCGGTGATGTGATTACTCTTACTGGAAATTCTTCTTTTAGTTTTGGATATAGTTCAGCATAAACTCTTTTATACTCATCTCTATCTGTTGGATCTTTAATACCTAACTCTGTACATCTGAATCTTTGATATTTACCGGCATAAGTTTCTTTCAGGTATCTTTGAAAAGCTGTAACTCTTTTATCAAAAGGTAAACTTTTTTTATCAGCTGATTTTGTAAGATCCCGTAATTTCCATTCAGTAGGAATCCAACCCAACTCAATAAGATATCCTTTTACATGATCTATATCACTGATATCTCCAGGTCTATGGGTTCTTAGAGAATCCTGATAACCAATTTCAAATTCGGTTTCTTCAAACTTAAACACGGTTTTCCTGGTATCTGTATAACTGTATATTTCAAGCTGATAATGCTTAATGAAGTTGATCATATGAGATGATAAACTACCATCTTTTTTCAACTGATTTTTAGGAGGTGTAAATTCATTAAGTTCTGATTTAGTGAATGGTTTCGGTGGAAGCAGCGGATTAACTTTTTCTCTTAACTCCTGAAGTTTATTATCCAAATCCTGAACACACTCTTTAGCAAATTTACTATCAAAATCAAAACCAAACATTTCCCTGTTAATTGCTAAATCAGCAAGTTTATGTTCAAGTTTTACAGCTTGATGCTCATAATCTTCAAGTTGTTTCCAACATTTTCTAAACACTTTACCAGTAAGAGATGAATCCTGTTCACAGTATATCATCATTTCCGGATGATAAAACTGAAACTCCGCTTGAGGTGCTGCGTGTTTATCAAGTGCTCCAAGATCTATTAATCGTTGTCTGTAATTGATTTTATTATCACCCAGAAAAATACCCCATGCTTCCAAACCGTGTCCACTAGGTCTACTTGGATTTAATATCCTGCTTAAAATAAGAGTATCAATAAAATTACATTCTTTACCGAATATGGTATCCTTTTCATATAAATATCCTACTGTATACTCTAATACACCAAACAAAAATAAAGTAGGTAAATCAAATTTTATTCCATTATGAGTGATAATTGTATCAAACCTGGTTAAAATATCCTTTAACCACTGTTTTGTAACTGCTACAGATTCATGTTTTATCTCAAATGATTCCCCAGTATCAATATCTACAACGGTTATACACCACAAAGCTGAATCACTCTTCAACTTTAAAGGAAACCCCTGCTTAAAATCGATACTATCTTCTAATAAACGATTACTCTCAATATCCAAAGCACAAGCTTTTCCTATTGTGTATAACATATGATATTTTTAAACTATTGTTGAACAGATTTTATTTGCATACGCATCTTATCTAAAAGATCATCTTTACCTTTATCATATGCTTTTTGCTCAAGTTCTCTCAGATAGTTTTCCACTTTTGGATACATCTGTTCATATTTAGCTTTATACACAGCTTCAGTATCTTTAGTGCAACCATCATAAAAAAGAACAGCTATAAACATCAAAAAAGTAAGTATCGCATTTACACCTAAAGCTTCATTGGAATTAAAATTTTCTGCTCTGTTATTTTCCTGACCATGAAAATTAAATAGTGATTTATTAATTATCAATCTAAGTAAAAGAACTATTAAAGACCCCGATACAAAAACGATAGTAATCATTGTGTTATTATCCATAAAATATGTTTTAAAATTTGAATAAGTGTATATATCCCATAAGTAACGCTTGATCCAATTTATCTCTGAATTTTATATTGCAAATGTTCCCGATGTGAGATACACTCTCCAAAGAATCCTTTGCAGGAATAACACCACAAGAAAATAAATTATCCAGAAATTTATCAAATAATTCAGGGTATTTTTTAAAATTTATTGTACAATAATCAAAAAGCTCATACTCATCTAACCAAAAATACCCATTGAGTTCAGAAACCCAGGTATACACAGCATATAATGTGGACATTTTTTCATCTTCATCAGCATCATGAACTCTCATGATATCTCCAACTCTTAGAAATTCACCGGTATCATATTTTTGTGAAAATCTTATCTCAGTATTATTAAAATGTACTTTCATAATTTACTTTTTTAAGTACTGATTATGTAATAATTTAACATCTTCGTATTTATAAGATTTCATGATTTTATTGTCATCTTCTCTTAATACTACATAAACATCACCCACCTTTTTATAATAGGTTTTAATTGATTGAAGCATTTTGTCAGGGTGTTGACCTATACTATACAAGGCTACAGTTTGAGCTGCTTCTTCTTCTGATTCGCAGAACTTACTGTAATTGCTTGTTAAAACTAAACTTGCATATGTATCAAGTTCAGTTATAGTTACTCCAGCTAAAGCAGCATAATTAAGTACCATCCACATAGAATCAACAATAGCATCGATAAATTCAACTTTATTTCCTTCAAATATTGCTTCTTTCGCTTCTGCGTATTCTTCTTGTATAAGAGATTCAGCTAAAAAAATATCTTTACCTTCTATATCGCTGATGGTTCTCTTTCTTAATTCCGGTTTAGCTGTGTAAACCCACTCTAAAATTTTTGATATGTCCATTTTAATTATTTATTTATAATAATTTTTTAGCTGCTGATTGTATCAGATCATAAGTACAAGGACCAGCTACTGCGGAACATCTACTTCCAATAGTATCTAACAATACGTGTTCTTGATCAGATAAATCGATATGTTCTTTAACTATTGAATATAATCCAGCAATAATTGCATTCACTTCGCTTTCACTTAGTTTATTAATAATATCCATATATTTAATGTTTTTTTGTTTTTTAATATAGCAATATCGCTTTTGAGAATTTAATTAATTTTACTTTTGTCATAATGTTTGTTTACTTTTTCTCACTTTAATAGAGATTCATTAATTGATATTACTCCGCATCTGAAAATAAGATTCAAAAGCTCATCTAAAAAATAATTCTCAAAATCGTCACGGGTATCAGGAGAATCATCCGGCAAGATACCAGATTTTCTATACAAACATTTATCATCCAACCACAATTCAACAAAAAAAGCTTCCTGTTTATTATCCTGCAAATATACTGTTTCAGATGTTCCAGGATGAAATTGTGGTAGAAAATAATCACTCGGTTTTAATTCACAAGTTATTTTAACTTTGTGATGGGTATCTCCGGATTTCTCATTGAGATTTGCTTCCAAATTCGAACAAAGTTTTATTAGGGTATCTTTTATATTACTCATCTGTTTATCATAGATTTTATTTGCATCTTGAAATTTATCCATTGTTTCTATAAAATTCTTTTGATTTATTTATTCATTTTAAATTCCTATTTTTTCTAATAAGTATCCTATTAAACCGATGAGACCAAAACCAATTATAAGCCCTAATATTATTATATTTCATCCTGGTATTAAAGCACCAACTATTAAAAATCTACGAATTTGTTTATCACCACTAATAATACCTATTGAAATTAAAAATATTGCTGTAATTATATATATTGTCAAACCTTCATTATTCATTTTAATATTTTAAACTTAATTCTAAATATTTGTTCAATTCTAATTCAGGTAAATTCCTGGAAACATATTTCCAATTACCTTCTCTAGTTATCATCCAAACTTGACCATGTGATTTAGAAAAACAATCTCTACCATTATTGTTAACTAAGAATCTTCTTAATTCAGCAAAAGTGGTAGGATGCTTTTCACCTTTATCTTTTTTCATTTTTAATCGAGTTATCCCATACTGATTGCAACCATCCATTGTTATTATCTTTTGGTTCCATGATTTCTATAGTTGCTTCTCCTTCATTTTGTTCAAGTGTAAATATTTCTTCAGTATCATAAAGTACATTCCACTCAGCATCAGGAAAATCCATATTTGATGGATGCATACCTGTTTCTAAATCTTTTATCAATTGTTCTTTATCTGGTACTTCGTCAGAAAATTTAACTTGCATCCAAACAACACATTTATAATGTATTTCCATTTTTCTTAATTATTTGTTCCTTAATTAGTATTTCTTCTATTTTCACTACTAAATCTTCAATAGTGGAATTGTTATCAATTACATAATCCCAATCAGTAATATGATCTAAAGCTGTTTCTGACTCATGCTCACTAAAAAAAGTTTTAATATCTACAGTAAACTTACAAGTACTTCTCATAACTCTGTTCTTATATTCTTGCAAAGTTATTTTCTCTTCATACCATTCATAATGATAACGTTCATCTCTATTCCAACCATCAGGGTCTAATACCTTAATCAATGGATATCTCTTTTGCCATTCATCCGACGTTCTTCCTCTCTCAATCCTGATGCATATACCACCTTTATCTTTAACTGCTTTTAACTCATTAGGAAATCTCATATCTGTAATAATCCAATTAGGAAAATTATTTTTAGATTTATTAGTAATACCTGTATAATTATTAGTTTTAATATCATAAAAAGATTCAGTAGTTATTTTTTCTTTATACTCACACATTAAAGCATTTATCCAAGTATCAGGATGTATAATGTTTCTCATACACTCTGTACCAATAAGTTGAAAAAGCAATCTTGGAGTAGGTTTTATCATATTATAATGTGGTGTAAACAATCCCATATTTAAATTATTAATTCTTTCAAACTCATTAATGTTTTTTATATTTCCACTAATATTGTTTTGATAATACCACCACTCTTCTCCTAATTCCTTTTCTTTAAATTCTCTATCTTCTAATTGCTCACGGGTACAACCTAATAAGATGCAGACTATATCTTTAAGTTTATCAGTAAACTTCTTGATTTCCCAACCACTATCTTCTGATATACTCTCACTGTAATCTTTTCTGTGATTCACATTGTAAACATCTTTACCATTAATGTACTCTTCTATTGTGTAAGGTAATGTCCAACCTACTTTAGATTGTGCTACAAGATATTGTATGATCTTCCCTGTTAAATCTTTACCAGATCCGATACGACCACTAATACTAATTATGCTCATTGTTTTGTTTTTTCTTAATTACTAAATTATCATCATCATCGTACTCATAACACTTAGGACAATAATGCTCAGTACCACCATAGTCATCAAATTTTATCCAATTATCTTCTGAAGCAATATCTTCAACATAAGATTTATCATTCCATCCTGCATGTTCAGTATCTTCACACACATCTTTACCACAACCATCACAGATGATTGTATACATTGCTACTTCTTTAATCATAACCCATTATTTAAATCTGTATTTTTCAGGTGTTTCCACAAAAGAGATCCCATCTATCTTATCAGCTTCTAAAATACCTTTCAAAGATAAGAGACAACTTTGTGCTGTATCTTCAGCTAAATCTTTAAGTAAACTTAAAAACAATACTTTATCAGATGTGTGAGATTCATAACCTAAGTTACAACCAGGATGACTACAAGTGGGAAATCTTTTATCTTGTATACAACTATCACCTAACATGCCACCATAGTTTTCTGAACAAAACTTAATATGTTTTGATCCTATCATAAATGGGTGAGGATTGTGATTTACATTGGTAATACTTTTAAATTCAAACAATCCTTCTATTTTTGCTTTAATCTGTTCTTCTATACTAATTTTCTCTTTAATCATGATTCGTTATTTTATTATATATAGTTAAAAATCTATCCAATGCTTGTACTACAGCATCTTTTTGACCTTTTGCACCTTTTGTAAAATAGTGATTTATATCAGTATTCTGTATGCGTAATATATTTAGTGCTCATTTTCTATTTTTTTAATAATTGTGTTAGGTAATCTGATAATATCACTGTTATAGTGGAAAGGACTATAGTTACTATGTTTTGATAACTCAAAACCTGCTAGTCGAAACTTAAATCCAGTGCTAAGTACAATAGGTTCTTCATTATAATAAAACACATAATCAGTAATTAACTCATACCATATTTTTTTATTCATTTCAATGCTTTTTTAATTTATTTTTAAGAGTGCGTTTTTTAATTACTCATCATAAATCACTACTGTGACATTGCAATCTTTTAATTCTTCTATTATAATTGTTTTTACATCTTTAAAACCATCTTGTCTTAATGCTACAGCTTTTCTAAACGAAGCATAATTTTGCATAGCAAACTCATTTATATCCCATATTCCACCTGCTATACCACACCCTATTTGAGGTAATCCTATGTGGTGATTAGGAAAAATATGGTTGATTTTTCTTAAACAAAGTCTGAGAGCATTGTAATCTAAATTAGGACCAGGACCATATTGAGTATAAGCATTTACTACTTGTACAAAACAGTCTCCTTGGTAATAAAGCATATAATCTATCAGACCTAGTTTATTAATGTTACCTTTTTCTTCGATCCTTTCTAAAGGGTATTTATTAGTTTGAAAAGTATCTTTCATTTGTTTAGCTATTCCCTTACCTTGTATACAATAGCAGTTACAACCATGAGCTATAACATTAAAAGTATTTTCCAATGCAAGCTGTATTAGATCTCCTTTTATTTCTTGATAATGTAAATCCATTTTTGTTAATTTTTAAGTTGATCGATAGAGTTTTCCTTTTTGAGCTATAGCATCTAATACTCTGTATAATGGTACTAATACAGCTCCATTTGTATAAACTTCTTGAGTATCTTCAAAACTATAATCACAAATAAAATCTATTATTTTAAGTTGTTCTTCATCTGTAATATGTTTTATTCTGCTTTTCACAAGCGAACTATTTTTTAGAGACTCTGTATCCATATTTGTTTTTTAAATTTTATAATTCCTTGACAATCATGATTCTATTTCTTTTTATGTTGTTCAAACCACTCGTCAAAATTTGGATGTATTTGTTTAAAATCTTTATGACTACCTGTTGTATAAGCACACCCAGCATTCCAAGCTTCTTTTAAAATTTTTTTATCTTTATCATTTAAAATTTTTAACAATGCTTCAAACTCATTGTCTTTATCATTTATGTACATATGCTTAAAATACTTTTTAAAGTATTCGACTAATAATTCTTTATTACTTTTTGTTTTCATACTTCATCTAATGATTGTCTTAAAGTTATGCAACATAAACATATGGGTAAACATAATTTCCAATTTTCATCAACTGGGTTTATCCAAAGTGATGATATAATCATACCACTCATAATTATTGCTATAGTGCTTATAAATCTTTTTACTGTTTTCATACTTCTTGTTGATATGGTTCACCTTTTTGAGCTATAGCATCTAATACTCTGTATAATGGTACTAATACAGCTCCATTTGTATAAACTTCTTGAGTATCTTCAAAACTATAATCACAAATAAAATCTATTATTTTAAGTTGT
>OEIV010000025.1_pt1 | contig 88970 bp, 74 predicted proteins | sample 1539231 | NCBI WGS metagenome assembly OEIV01 (sample SAMN03794762, study PRJEB22550) | activated sludge metagenome | feature: wastewater treatment plant; material: activated sludge; isolation source: Wastewater treatment plant of a petroleum refinery complex | place: Argentina: Buenos Aires ...
TGCGTCAGACTTTCGTCCATTGCGCAAGATTCCTAATTGCTGCCTCCCGTAGGAGTATGGGCCGTGTCTCAGTCCCATTCTGGCTGTACAACCTCTCAGTCCAGCTACCCGTCATAGGCTTGGTGAGCCATTACCTCACCAACAACCTGATAGGACGCAGGCCTATCCCTAAGCGACCGAAGCCTTTGCTATATTCACGAATGAACATAGAATATCCAGTATTAATTACCCTTTCGGGTAGCTATGCTTGACTTAGGGGAAAGTTCCTACGCGTTACTCAGCCGTTCGCCGGTTTCCCCCCTCCCTGTAAACAGGGTGGGGTTCTCCCTCGACTTGCATACCTTAGGCACGCCGCCAACGTTCATCCTGAGCCAGGATCAAACTCTCCATAAAATTCCGCTCTCGTAAACGAGCGCGGAAAAGATTATTTGTCCCACTCTCGTAAACGAGGGCGGGAAAACTTGGCAAATCCTGCCCTCAATACTGAGGGCGGGACACCTCGTTGTTGAGACGAGGATTTACTTAATCCCGCCCTCACTTGTGAGGGCGGGATAAACGTTATCTGTGAGATATCCCACAATCAATAAAGAATGTGGGACAAAAGAAATATTTGGTAAGACAAGTATTTTTACTTGCCATCTTTTAAATTTTCAAAGATCACTTCTAAAAGGGAATAAAAATATAGCTTCACAAAAGCTACGAGTAATTTTAGCAGATAGATATCGGTTCAGTCAAAACATTATCATCAATAATTCGATTATAATTCATTAGTGGGGGAAGAGACTTTCTGTAATCTGAGTAAATCAAATCATCGAACAATTGCCACAGTCGAATATTTACTTCCCGAAGATTTTGCATACCTAATTGCCAATCAAATACTTTAGATTTCGCCAAATGTGTTAAATATCTTGAATAGCTTTTTCTGACAGCATGATCTGATTTCAACAGGTTTTCAATCTCATCAATATGCGAGTCTGTCATAACCGCTCGAAATTTTTGCAATGTTTGTTTTGGACCATATCGGTCTAGTCTACCCGCTTCGTGGAGACAGGCCGAAATGACTCGAAACATCCGATAAAGGGGAGGAAAAAGTGGAAGAGCCTCTAACATTAAAGGGTTGACAGCATCCGCACTAGCATCAAATACACGTCTTTTTCCATTACTAACTACTAAACCAAGTACATCAAACGGATCTTCGAGGAAAAATGAATCACCTTCTCTCTTTAACTTCAATGTATGAAAAATACTAGGCATTGCTGTTAAAAACAATTTCTCTGGATCATTCAAACCTGCAACACTTGGATAAACATGATAATCAATAGGGCCATTTTCATGATCTAAATGATAGTAAGCCATACCTGGATAGCTTGAGCTAAGTGTAGCTAGTGCCTGACCAGGAACATCTTCTATGCTACAGACGATATCCAGGTCCGACTGCTTTATTCCTAAGAAAAGACACTGAATTGGATCATTAAATGTCTCTTTTCTTATCCCCACCATCCACTCATATGGTTCAAATGTTAATCCACTCATTACCAAGGCCATGTATCTGATTTTACTTCCAACACAAAACGCTCCTTCAGGGACAACATCCAATAATTCTTGACGTGAAAATCCAGTAAACTTCCTCAATAGTTCTTCGTGAATTTCAATTCTGACGCCCAATTTCGCATAATATTCAAACGCCCTTTGAAGATCACCGTTAAAACCAGGCGATGAATCAGTGGTTAGTGGATGAAGAGAATCGATCATGTTGGTATCTAATTTGCGGTTTGTACAATGTAGCCTCTCTTTCTTATGGTTTTTAGAGTACAATTACTAGGAAGTACCTTCTTTACTGAATAAATAGCTTGATCCAAAGCCCAATCAGAATATCGTGTACGCCAATTTTCACCCCACATTTGTGAAGCTACACTATCTCTAGCAATCAATACATCAGTGTTACTCATGAAGAAATTTTTCAGCATTAAATCCTGTGGTGACGGGTCTTTAATATCGCTTACCAGCTTGTGAAATTGAATCTTTAGAGTATTATCTGAGTTCAACAAATTCAATTTTGAAAGCAATGGATCTTTCTGATACTTCTTTTTTAAGACAGACCTTTGGCTATGGATACCCAGACTGTTCCATATGGATTTGGTAAGGAAACCAATTTTGTCAAAATCAAACACACCTTGATCTGTCTTTTGATTAATTAGTGTTCTATATAGCAAGGTATGACCGTCTGCTATACTACGCACTTCTTTATCCAATTCAATCGGTATTTTAATATCAAGTTGTTTCTCTAGTCGTCTACGTAAATACCCCATTTCGAATTCGTCAAATAGTGGGAAATATACTCTTCTTTCTTCAAAAAAGATACGTAAAGGACCTGCAGTTGCATTATCTAACATTTCTTCAAATACAGGACTCGTAATAGCCAAAAGTACAAACGGATTATTTGGTGGAGAATAGCCAATATCTATAATCCGAGCCAGTAGTTGAGCTCCATTCGTATCTTTTATTAAAATTTCTTCTGGTCCGTATATCACAAAAACTATCTTTGGACCCGAAATGTTTGCTAAACCATTCAATATCGTCTCTTTTAATATGGCTGTGTCGTTAACTTGAATAGCGTTTCTTATCAATGTGTCACTCTTTATCACACCGAGAGAAATTAATTTCATTACCAAAGTTTTCGTTAACGAATCCACTACATCTTGAGGTTCAATTATTAAAAAAGTGTATTTCTCCCCTTTCGTAAATTCCAAGGTAACATCTGGATTTTCTAATATAAATTTAAGGTATGAACTTCTCCCAGAACTAGGTAATCCAATTAAGCGCACAGAATGACTCTCACGTATGGATTTAAATATTAAATCGTATCTTTTATGCAACCGCTCCAGCGGTAAAGGATAGAAAAAGTTCTCTTTCATAACAAGACCTAGTATATATCTATTATATCATTTTTGCTCAGTTTCAGTTAAGTTTTACTCAAGTTTATAAATTCAAAATTAGTTAAGATTCTTGAAATAATTATAATTATGAAAGATACAATACAATTAGCACCGGACTCTTCTATGCTCGATACCATGACATCCGACACTATTAGGTGTCTTGAAGGTACTGTCGTGATCGGGATCGATAGTACAGAAGCCATTATGGAAGGATTCCGCCAAGCATGCTATACAGAACTTACACCGCATGAATTAGCTCAATTTCTCTATGAGACCGGAGGTATAGTACCTTATCAATTTTACTATATTAATGGTAGTGATCTAGCGGCATGGTTACAAGGACATCGTTTACACCATCCAACTGCGCCTATTGATGTTTATCCTAGTGTAGCTACTCCTGTACCAACTAGTGTCTCCACTCCTGCTAGCATTGAATATACTGCAACAGTTGGGACAACTCCTGTTCCTGTAGACTCTTATCCATATACCACACCGACAGAAACTGGTATATCCCCTATTTTGATTATTGCGGCAATTGCTCTGTTACTTATGGCATTCTCAAGTAAAATAGAAAAGATGAATATACATAGCGGGGAAGCAAGTACTGAGCAACAAGTAAAAAGTGGGAAACAGGAGGAATTTCATGATGCGCTAGATGATGTTCAAGAGGTGATAGATGAACTGAGACGTAGTAATATTAAAAAACGTAGGAGAAAAAGATCTAAAAGATGAGCCAGATATTATCTTACAACAAGATTTTTACTTTTTTCTTTTCTTATTTTTCTTAGGGAGATAATCCTGATAATAGTTGAACCCTTCGCTTTTTTCTGTCGCACCCTCTTCAACCTTTCTGGACGATAAAAACCTCACTCCAAAGTATGTATTAATAATAATTAATGATAACAAAAAGAGAAGATGCCATAATCTCATACTTAAATATAGAATGCCTTGAAATCTAGCAAAAATAAACACTAGCCAGAGAATACTAAAAATCAGGTTGTATTTTAAAGCTCTCTTCAAGATAAGCTTCCTTTTTCCCATTAGTATGAGGACTCGTCTTTTTATTAAGATATACAAAACACCTACAATTAGAAAATTTAATATCACAAGTAATGTGAACAATCCACTAAAGGTAAAACTCTCAGGCCTAATTTCTGTCAGATATTCAAAATTATAAAGTTTAGTCAGATCAATATTTGAGAGACTTTGAGTTAACTGATTAAAATAATCCGTTAAAAATTCCATACGAGTTTCATAATATTTAGAAAGGTGAACTTAATGAATTATAGCTAATAATGGCCAAAAAGAAAATCCCACCCTAATTGAGATTAAGGTGGGATTGATTCAATTCGTTATGAGATTATTTCAATAATTTATCGAAATATTCACCAACAACTGGCAACATGTATTTCTCTTCACCTTGTAGAGCCTTAACTAACAATATAACCCATAGAACAAAACCAAGGAGTGATATAAATGGAGACACAATTGCTAATACCAATGTGATTCCTAGAACCATAGCAACTAGATTTACAGCTAATACGGCATTACTTTGTTTTGCATAATGCTTGACCGTTGCCGATGCATCAGGCATTGCGTAATAAATTATCAATCCAACTAGAGGGATTGTTGCAACTGCAGCAAGAACTTTATCATCACTTACTGAATTGGATTTTACCTTTACAGTTTCGTTAGCATTGTCTGCCATTAAAGGGATTTTTAATAAATTAGATAATGCTTAAGTATATTTATTTTTAATATGAATGTCAAAAATTTTTGTACAAACGAAAACAGCTTAAAGCTTATGCAGAGTCATGATTTCATCGGGTGTTGTGGTTTGGTACGCTGACTTATCATCTCTTAAATGCTTGAAACGTGGAAATCTTAGTGAATAACCTACTCCATGCAATTTACTTTTCGATACTTCGTCGGCCTCAATCACAGCAACCAATTTAGGTTCCACTAGGATATCAGGCATAAGTGAATTTTCAACAACAACGTTGTTAGGGACTTTTGAAACTGCAATATCATCAAGCCTGGCTTTGACGTATTTCCAATCATTATCTTTAAACCCTGTGCCTACTTTAGCTAAACTATAGAATCTATCATCGTCCGGATTGTAGATCCCAACGATAATGCCTCCGATACCAAATTTCGTTCTATTTCCAGTTCCTTTGTAATAACCTAGAACTACGGTATCCACTGTATCGGCAAGATCCTCTTGAGATTTAACTTTGAACTTTATCCAGTCATAGTTTCTGGTTCCTGGTTCATAAGGACCGCCGGGGATTTTTGCGATAAGACCCTCTAAACCTATATCTCGGTACTCTTTAAATTTTGAATTTAAAACGTCCACATCCTTCACATCAAAGGATTCTGCTAGTCTAATCATCCCGTTATTATGCGGTAATATACTTTCCTTAAGTAGCTTCAATCTGTTGTGCAAAGCGTCCTTAAGTAAACTACTGCCATTATAATAAAGTACATCAAAACAAAAGACTATAACAGGAATCTCAGTTGCCTTACCCGAAACGCCGTGCTTTCTTTTTCGTTGAACCGTTTCTTGGAAAGGCATAAGTTTATCCACTTCTTCATCATATCCAATAACTTCAGAATCTAATATAACGCTATTAAGAGGTAATTTCCTGACTTGTTCTACTACATCGGGAAACATGTCTGTAATATTACCCATATTTCTACTAAATAATCTTACATCATCAATTTTTTTTATTAACATGTCCCCATCTACATCATTTTTAAGCCCATTTCTATCAAAGTGGATTTGTAGTCTTAATCCATCATATTTTGGTTGAACAATTAACCCCGAACCCATTCGATCAAAGATTTTATCCAAATCTTTTTCGCGTTCAACAAGTTTAGAACTCACTGGAACACCCACCTCAAGTTGAAAATTCCTTAACTGATCAACACCTCCTAACATTAACGAATATGCTATTGAAGCCATATCTGCCCTCGCACCATATGCTTGCTCAAGCTCAGATTTTAAGCTTTTATCACCCCTAATCGCCCACGATAGTGATTCAAGGAGTGTTTTATCACTCACTCCAAGCCTCAATTTACCTAGAACTATCCTACCGCAGAACTTTGCTTCCAATGGAGAGAGATTTGAAATTAATTCTTTGAATAATCTCATTTTATCTTGCTGTGAGTTTTTCCCCGAGATTTGTGCAATTCTCTTTAATTTGTTAAACACTTCGTTAATATCCATGCCAGAGCTCTTATTACTTGCATATTTCTCAAGTAATAGACCGATATCACCTACATCTCCATACTTGGCTTCCAAGTTTTTCAATTCATTTTTATCATTTACCAATGAACGAATAAGTAATTTTAATGAAAAATTAAATTGTGTGCCTATAAATTTAGGTGAAATCTCCCCCTGTAGGAGTAATATTCCAGGATTAATTTCATCTTTATTAAATTTGTTAATCATTTCCGCAAGAATTACGATCATATCGTTACGAGAGCTTATCTGCTCAAGACTTTGGAGGTAATTTGAAAATTCTAGAAACTTCATTTTATTGGGATAATATATATTTCGCTCCTCTTGTTCTACCACGTTTTTTGACGATACCTTTGTCAGCCAAATCATTCAAATCTCGCAAGATTGTATCATCACTTATTCTTGGAAATAATTCCGAAAAGTCCGGATTCTTAATTTCGTTATAAGTCTCTAAAAAATCGATTATTTTTATCTGTCTTTCATTTAAGGCAACTTGTCCTACTTTAAGCTTGAGACGTCTATCCATACTAAGGGACAGGACCTTGTTTTTAATTCTAGTCAATTCCTCACCCACTCCCTTGGTAAAATACTCTAACCAATGTGTCAGATCACCACTGTGTGCACTATCAATAGCGTCATAATAAAGAGACAAATCTTGATCGTAATACTCTTCTAAGCTGAAGAATTTTTTGAAATCGTAACCATCACGATACATTGACCAAGTTGCTAGAATTCTAGCTGTTCTGCCATTTAAATCAACAAATGGGTGAATTCTTACAAACTCGAAGTGCAAAATACCTGCTCTTAATATTGGATGACAATTTTTTACATTTGTGTCCCATTCTATCAAATCATTTATCTCGGTTTGGATATCGTAAACACCCACCGCATCAAAAACCACCTCCCCTGTTAATGAGTTCACAACTACAGCATTTTGTTCACGGAATTTCCCAAGCATATCGGTTGAAAGTATCTTCTCACCAAGAATTGAATGAACTTTTAAAAGAAACTCCTGAGATAGCTTTTTTTCATTATCTGTTGAAATGAAATTTATGACTTTTCTGTAATTTATAATTTCCATAATATCTCGTGTTCGGAAACTCTCGATTTTATCTCCAGAAACGATCTTTTGTGCCTCATCAATATCGAGAGTATTGCCTTCAATTGCCGTTGAGTGATGGACAGTACGTACAATTGCCTGATTCCGGAAACTTCTCTCCCAGGAAGGCACTAGTGGTGCATTATCGATTATCTCCTTTGATGCCTGAATCTCCGCAACATAGTTCAGCAGATCATTTGTAATAGTATATTCTGGTTGGTATGACATTTATATTTTCTGATAGAAAGCTGACTTTGTACTTCCATATTTTTTGATTAGACCCATTCTTTGTAATAATTCCAAGTCTCTACGTAGTGTACGTACATTAAAATTTCCTATCCTACTCTCAAGGTACTTCATGGGATGCTTTTTCGACTCAATCATCACCGAAAGGATGTTTTTCTGCCTTTCGTTGAGCTTAAAGCCCGAAACCTTAGTTCTAATTTGTACTTTTGCTTTTTTTGTAACTTTCACATCACTTCCCATTTCTTTACGGAAGACGAGGAATAGGATTAAAGCAACCGGCAGAAGTAATAAGATCTTTTTCATATTATTCAACAAATAAATTATCGCTATCAGCTAGATTGTCGCCTATCTCAACGTCTACATCCATATTCACTTTCAATTTAAATACTTCTAGCATTGTCTTAGATACATCTTTAGCAAATTCTTTAAGTCTATTATCATCTTTTTCTTCTAAAACTTCAAAAACCAGTTCGTCGTGAATTTGGAGTACCATCTCTGCAAAACCTTTATACTTTTTTTCGATAATCTTGTCTGCTTTTATCATAGCAACTTTGATCATGTCAGCTGCACTACCCTGTAGTGGAAAATTCAAGATTTCTCGTTCTGTTGCTCGACGAATTTGGAAGTTTGGCGAATCCAATCCCGAAGTGTCCTTCCTTCTACCTAAGAGGGTTGTGACATAACCTTCCATTTTTGCTGACCTGAGAAGACTGTCAAAGTACTCTCGCACTTTTGGGTAGGTTTCGAAGAAACCATTAATATAATTCTGAGCAGTTGCATTATCAATATCAAGCCTTTCAGAAAGTCCAAATGAAGAAATTCCATATACAATACCAAAGTTTATTGTTTTACCTGCTCTTCTTTCATCTTTAGTAATTTTTTCAATCGGTTTACACAGAACTTGAGAGGCAGTTAGAGCATGTATATCTATGTTATTAGAAAAAGCGTCTATTAATTTTGGTTCTCCAGACAAGTGAGCCAATAACCTCAATTCTTGTTGCGAATAGTCAAAAAATACAAATCTCTTACCTTTTTCAGCAATAAACGCTCTTCGCACTTCTTGTCCCAAATCACTTGAAATAGGTATATTTTGTAGGTTGGGTTCGGTCGAAGATAATCTACCCGTTGTCGTAACATCTTGGTGGAACTTTGAATGGATTCTACCAGTAGTTTTATTAACTTCCGCAATCAAAGTAGATGTATAAGTAGATTTCAATTTCGATAATTGTCTATATTCCAATATTTCTTTCACAATAGGGAAACTAGATTTTAGATTAACTAAAATCTTTTCGTTTGTAGAAAAGCTGCCATTTTTACTCTTTTTCGCACCAGGTAATTTCATCTTTCCGAATAATACCTCCCCCAGTTGTTTTGGTGATGCTATGTTAAATTCCTCACCCGCTTGCTCATATATATTTTTTACTTTTTGCTCTAAAACTTTTGTAATTTTTTTCTCAAACTCATTTAGATAATCGATATCTAGTTTTATACCTCTAGACTGCATTTTTGCCAGTATAGGACTTAACGGTAATTCAACTTCTCTAAACAACTTGTGTATATTCCATTCATCTTTCTTAAATTCATCGAGCTTCTTATATAAGCATTCATAAAGACTGACCATTAATAATAGTTTCGTCTTTTCATCATTATCAACATTCTCATTAATTAAATATTTTAGAAATAATTCATTTAAAGATAGTTTTGAATTTGAATAATCAATTAAGTGAGCGGCAAGTTTTATATCAAAATGTACTTCAGGAATCTCCATCCCCTTTTCTAGATGAAATAGGTAAAGATCTTTTGAATTATTTGTTACAAGATCAAGTCTTTCAATTTCTACTCTTTCTAACAATTCTCTATAGTCATCTTCGTTCACATTAAAAATAAATTTTCCATCATTTTCAAAATAAGTATTTAGTGCTGTACAACTTTTGTCATCAGTTTTTAAGATTTGTATAAATAGCCTATTGGTGTTTTTCGACATTGTGGTAATTTTGTGCTCAACGACACCATTCATTTGGGATTTACTGCCACCATCCTTATCCACATCAAACATACTTGTCTGTGACGTTTCGGTGTCGTGTCTTAGCTCTCGTGTTGGAGTAACAACTCTTCCCAATTTGTTCACAAGAGAGCGAAATTCTAGGCTGATGAACCATTCCCTTAGGACGTCAGACTTGCAATCTTTTATGGAGTGGTTGTCATAGTCGACCTTAACAGGAACATTTGTATCAATACTCGCCAATTGCCTACTTAGTAGGGCTATTTCATTATTGTTGATTAATTTTTTCTTAACAGAATTCTCTACCTCATCCAGGTTTTCAAAAATGTTCTCAATAGTTTTGTATTCACTCAGTAATTTCTTTGCGGATATTTCTCCAATTCCTTTCACACCCGGAATGTTATCGGAAGTGTCTCCTCGTAGACCTTTATATTCTATTATTTGATTAATAGTATAACCAAGTTTTTTTTCTGCCGTTTTAGAGTCATACAGCGCTGATTTTTGAAAAGCACTCCCCGACAAAAAAACCTTCACTTCATCATTGATTAATTGTAATAGATCACCATCACCTGTGATAATAATTTTGTCCTTCCCCTTCAACTCTTTCGCTTTAGAGATTGTTCCGATGATATCGTCCGCTTCATATCCATCTTTTTCAAGAACAGTAATATTTGATTCAGTAAGAATTTCTTTTATAAGTTTAAATTGCTCAATAAGTTCTGGGTCTGTTTTCTTTCTAGTCGCCTTATACTCAGGAAATATTTTATGCCTAAAAGTTTTTTCTTTTGAATCAAATGCAAAGAAAACCTGACTTGGTTTAAATTTATCAAGAACTTGAAGAACTATTGAGAAGAATCCAAAAGTAGCATTTACTTGCAAGCCTTTAGTTGTAACCAAAGTCTTAGGATATGCATGGTATGCTCTGTGGATAATAGCGTTGCTGTCGATTAAGAGAACTAGTGGTCTTTCCAATGCTCGTTAGTAATAATTACTCATTATAGCAAAATCACATATATACTGTATAATTCGAGGTATGAACGGAACCGAAACACTAACAGTTAGACCTAACCTTGTAATAGCTGTCCCTTCCCACGGTGCATATGACCTTGCAGGTCAAATTCCTAAACCTTCTTCAAAATCTCTGGATCGAGTGAACGCAGCATTTGCTCTATATAATGAGTCAATGAGAAGTGGGATTTATGATGATGTAAGCGTTGTTTTTATTGGTGGATGGAGAGGGGAAAACGATCCTTCCACGGCTGAATTGATGTCTGACGTATTTAATGAGCTCGTCAAGTCAGAGGTTAACGACATTTCATTAACACCTGTACATGCATATGTTCTAGGAAATTCAAAAGAAACCAGAAAAAACATTAACGATTTACACGACCTTCTTGAGGAACAATTTAATCCACTCACTACCGAAGTAAAAATAGTAAGTCAAAAATATCATAATGCATTGGGTCGGCTAGACCGACTCGCAAACAATCTTCTTGGGGAATTTGCAGAAGGTACTCAATTCGTCACTGTCGAAGAAATTATAGTAAGATTTCCAGACCAGTTTAGAGAAACATTAGAATTAAAAAGATCTCCGACATTGGCGGAAATGATGCACATACTCGTAATAGGAACAGGTCATCTACTTGATCGCATAACTAGAAATAATTTCAGATATGAAGAATTTGTTTACAACGACATTGATATGCTAAGACAAAAGAAATTTGCATTTAATAAACTTGTAGGGAGATTTCTCAATCTTCAAGGCAAGTAGATAACATTCATTTACACTATTTTTTCCTCAATGCTTTTATTAGGTTTTTGAAACGACTATGTTAATTAGTTAATCCTTGAAAAAAGCATTAAACTCTTCCGCGTCCAAAACTTCCTTCTCTAAGAGTGCTTCCACTATTTCATCTAATGTTTTGCGATTCTCTAATAATATTTCTTTAGCCTTTGCATAGCATGACTCCATAATATTCCTGACCTCATCGTCAATTACTTGGGATGTTGCTTCGGAATAATCTCGATCTTCTCCGTATTTGTGTCCTAAATATGCAAGATTTTCTTCCTGTCCGTATTTTACAAGACCTAATTTTTTACTCATGCCAAAACTCTTTACCATTTTCTTAGCTATTTCCGTAGCTTTTTCAATATCATTTGATGCTCCACTGGTGACATCTCCAAAAACCAATTCCTCTGTAGCAAATCCAGCAACTAATGCTGTAATATTTGAGATCATCTTTGTTTTAGTAATTGAAACCTGGTCTTTTTCAGCAAGTGGCATCGTATAACCAAGTGCCATACCTCTAGAGACAATTGTAACTCTGTGGACTGGATCATGTTCTGGCACCTTCTTCATTACTAACGCATGACCGGCTTCATGATAAGCGGTCATTCGAAGTTCTTTTTCATCTCTCTTACGTTTTTTTGCAGGTCCCATCTGAACTTTATTTGACGCTTCTTCTATGTCATTGAAAGTGATTTCATTTCGATTCTCTTTTGCTACGATAATTGCTGCCTCATTTAACATATTCTCTAGATCAGCACCTGAAAATCCAACTGTTCTTTTCGCAACAAGCTCGAGATCTACTGATTTTGCAATAGGTTTGTTTTTGGCATGGATAGTGATAATCTGTTTCCTGCCTTCGATGTCCGGAAGATCTAACACTACTCTTCTATCAAATCTACCGGGTCTCAAAATCGCTGCATCCAAAACGTCTGGTCTGTTGGTTGCGGCAATTACTATCACATTTGTGTTTGGTTCGAAGCCATCCATCTCAACTAGGATTTGATTTAAAGTTTGTTCGGTTGTTCCAGATTGGATTGTAGTTCCTCTCTTTCTAGCAACGGCATCAATTTCATCAATAAATATTATGGAAGGAGCTGATTTTTTAGCTTTCTCAAACAAATCTCTGACTCTAGAAGCACCGGCTCCAACAAGCATTTCTTCAAATTCAGAACCTGATGTATGGAAAAAGGGTACCCCAGCTTCACCTGCTATTGCACGAGCTAATAGAGTTTTACCTGTTCCAGGTGCTCCCACCATAAGCAACCCCTTTGGAATTCTAGCTCCTCGGTCAAGGAATCTTTTTGGTTCTTTTAGGAAAAGCACAACTTCATTAAGTTCTTCTTTTGCCTCATCTACACCAGCAACATCTTTAAATGTAATATCTGGCTTACTACCGAAAATCATCCTCGCTTTTGATTTACCAAATTTCATTAATTGACTACCTGAACCCTGAATACCTCTGAACATCATAAATCCGAGGATTCCAAAACTTAACAAAACTCCAAGAGTGATAATGTCTCCCCAAGGGACATTCGTGACTACTATTGATTTGAATTCAGTATTGCCTTCGTCAAATTTGATTCCTTCCTCTTGCAAGAATTTAGAAAAATCACCAGTTACGCCAGACCAGTTTATAAATTCATTAGTGACTGCTTTATCACCAGCTTTCGCAAATAGTTTCCCATCCAAAATCCATACATCTGTAATTTGATCTTTAGTTAAGTCAGATATAATTTGTTCTTTGGTTTTAGAAGTAGAGATATTTCTAAAGTAGAACACATCAGAAATTAATTTTCCTTCATCTATACTCTCTTTATTTAATTCATCCGAAAAATCGAATGTTTCACTAATGGGGAAAACATAGTCTGTGCTTTTTGAGTTGGTATTCTCCAGAAGTACAAAATCATTACCTATATAAATGTTTTTAATGGCTTCTACTCTTTCTCCTCTTGCTGTTGTCGTTACTAATTCTTTGAAACCGACGGGTCTTAATAAATTCAAAAATTCATCTTTCTTAATTTCAACTACTTCGTTATCTGAAGAGTTTTTATAATCGACATTTTCAGGAATTGAGTTATTTATTTCTTCTGTATTAACAGACTCGAGTGTATAGATATATTTTCCTCTGGCAGTTGCTTTCCCGTCATCACGGATTTCTACAACTGAGTATTTGTTGTTTTTGACATTATCAATGAAGTCAGAAAGACTAACTTCTTTCGCATCGATTTGTGAGTTGAATAAATTCATTACAATCGAGGAAAGGATAAATAATCCAATTATTAGTGATAACGTATTGAAATTGAGTCCTATCCAGCTTTTTTTTGCTCGAGGGATCCTTTTTATTTTTGAGTTTTGTGTTACGCCATTTTTCATTTAAATTTCCTTAAAGATTATTAATAAAGTTCAAAAATTATGACGAGAGAGGGACTCGAACCCTCGACCCTCGGCTTATGAGTCCGATGCTCTACCAACTGAGCTATCTCGCCATTTTAATAAGCTAATCGATTATTAACTCTACTGACTAATGATTTTAACACAACAAGCACAAAGCAATAAACTAACTTTGCTGTTATTATGACAGTTCGGGATATTTAGAGGAACATTAGCCCTTCAACCAGAAGAAAAACTGCATATACCAAAAGCAGAATAGCCCCTTCTTGTCTTGATAAATCATGTTTGGATTTAGTGAAATGATAGAAAGCAGTAAATCCAATAACAGCAATAACTAGTGTTTTCCAAAAGTTATTTACAGTTAGAACTTCACCTCCACTCATAAAAGTCATAATCGCAAAAATTAAGACATTTACCGTTGCTGAGCCAAGGTAATTCCCGAATGCTACATCTTTCTTTTTATCTTTAATCGCTCGGAAAACAAGAGAGATTTCCGGGATATTAGTACCTACAGATAATACAATCAGGCTAATAAAGAATGCGGGTACATTCAATAAAGTACCAAAATATATAGTTTTATCAACTATTAAGTTGCTTGCTAAAAATATCACTCCTATACCTAGGAATATTTTCAATATGTCATGTAGTGAATATCTCTTCAGATGTAACATTTCATTATCACCATCCAATATGCCTTTGTTTTTCTGAACTGAGAAAAACAATACAGCGGCAAGGATAATCATAAATACCCCTTCTGTAACAGTAATCCTCTTATCCAAAACAGATATCAAAGGTGTGAGAAGCACAACAAATGCATAGACCAATCTGGAAGACTCAATTTTATTCGTAAGTTTAATTCCGTTACCAAAGACAGCAAATAATGGGATGATTAAAAAGAAAATCACAACAATTCCTCCAATTAAATTACCAACAAAAATCTCGGGTTTTCCCTCTGAAAAAGCGGCTAAAGACAGACTAATCTCGGGTATCGAGGTAAGAATACCAAGTAAGAAAAATGAGATAGCAAATGAAGAAACTTTTAATTTACGAGATATTTTATCAACGGATTTAATTATCAGACCAGAACCAAACCAGATTGCAATAAAGCTTATGACAAAAATTATTAAATTAAGTACTATCTCCATAAGAAATTGATAAACCAAAATCTATTATAGCTCAAATAAAAATCAAAGGGGAAGGAATAAAATCTGGGTATGAAGAAATGTAGGGATTAAGAAATGAAATTTTTCAAACACAAGGAGCATTTCTATTGCGGGGGTACCCCGTGTATTTCGCTTCGCTCATTTACGGGGCAAGCTACATTATTAAAGTATCTATTATTATCCTCTATCTGCGTCTGGGGGAATTTCTGAAGAGAAGTATCAACTACTTCATTAAGTCGTTAATTAAGGGAATTTAATTTTATATTGCGGGGGTACGATTCGAACGCACGACCTTCAGGTTATGAGCCTGACGAGCTACCACTGCTCCACCCCGCGTCATTTAGTTTCATTGAACTTCAGAAGCATAACTATACAATATTTAACGACCCAAAATCAATAATTTCCATAGTTTCGACATGTTTAGAGAATTTGGATCAAACAAAATGTCCTCCTCTATAACGTCTTCTTCATTTTCTTCACGAATGACTAAATACAATGTTTCGCCTTCCTTCGATAAATTCAAACTGTCACGAGCGTATGCTTTCCTGAATTCAATTGACTTATAATACCCTTCTTCCTCATTTAGTTTCGCGTTTTCTTCTTGTAACTTAATTAATTTCTCCTCTTCTATTTTTAATCTACCTAAATTGCGCACTCCGTCATTATATGCTTTATAAATATTAAAAGTTAATGTGACAATAATAATCAGTAGAGCCAAATCAAATAATAAAAATTTTAAGCTAATATTTTTACCTTTGAACTTAGATCGTAATGATTCCGATTTTACTTTTATAATTTCTGGTTTTTGCATGATAACGAATATCCTGTAGTATTGACCGTTAAATTTTAATTATGATAAGATAGGTCTACTCCCAAAGATAAGTAAATACCAGTATATCAAATTATGGATTTCACAAGAACACTATCCCAATTCGAGAAAAACCTAGAACAGAAAGGTCGTTCAAGGTTCACAATTACAGCATATAGAAAAGATTTAGAACAACTTGTAAATTTTCTTAGGAAAAATAAAATCAATGAATGGTCTGAAACTAGTAGTAAGGTTCTTGAAAAATACTTTTTGCAATTGAGACAAGGAACAGAGTTAACTCCAAAAAGCATTTCTAGAAAAATCAACAGCACTAAGACGTTGTATAAATTTCTCATATCAATAAAAGAAATTGACGTAGACCATTCAAAGGATATCAAACACCCAGTAATTCAACGACAAGTCCCTAGAGTACTCAGTCCTCTAGAATATAAAGCATTACGGGATACTGCGAAGTCGAACATACGTTTATTCACTATGATTGAGATGTTGCTTCAAACAGGCATGAGAATTGGGGAATTGTCTCGCTTAGAAAGAAAGGACATAAATGAGAAAGTCACGCAAATGGAAATTGAAGCCTACTCATCTTATCCAAAAAGAACTATTACTATCAATTCTTCATTGAAAGACGCGCTAGAGAAGTATATGAAAAGCGAACTATATCAATCAAAGAAATGTAAATATGTCTTTTTTACTAGATCAGGGAACAAAATTCTAATTCGTAATATTCGATCAACGATTAATGCTGCTTTTAAATCAACTGGTATAAAGGATGCTACTGTTAATGATTTAAGAAATACATTCATAATTTACCAACTTGAAAACGGACTTAAAATTGACATATTGGCGAAAATTGTTGGACACAAAAGACAAACAACGACTGAACACTATTTGGAATTCATCCAAACACGAACACACAAAACAACATCCCGAATAATCCCACTTTGATATTTTGTTATACAAAGTTTTTACGATTTTCGAAACTAATGTTAAAATGACATCAACCCTTACTCCTTGTTTTGAGGAGGATGGACGGAAATGTACTTCCCACTTTTCTTTGAGAATTAACGAAAAGTGGGCCAGTAGCTCAGGTGGTTAGAGCACCGTTCTTATAAAGCGGGGGTCGATGGTTCGAGTCCATCCTGGCCCATCCCGCCCTTGTTCATACAAGAGCGGGATGGGCTTAAGTATTCCACACGGTGGAATGACAGAGCCATTGTTACATTTTATTTATCCCGTATAACTCTGAAAGGGCCAATTGGTAGCTCTTTCTGTTATCACATTTAATAATTAAATCTCAACCGGTACAATGTTTTACTAAAATTAACTGAATTAATATGACCCTAAAAGAATTACTAGAAAAATCCGATATAATGATTAATGCTTACAAAAAGAAAGAACAGAAAGAATGGGGTGCAGAGGGAAATGTGATTGAATTAGTTAAACAAGTAGGCGATTTGGCCAAGAGAGTTATGATATACGAACATTATTACTATAAATCTAGAGAGGTACAACCCGAATATAAAACCACAAAGAAGGAAATTGCTGATGAACTTGCAGATATAATTTGGATGTCCATTAGACTTTCAAGGCACTACGACATTGATATTGAAGCAGAATTAATAGACATGATTGATAAGTCACTTAATCATATTGAATTTGAGGAGAATTGATCTAAATTATTTACTACTTCTTTTATAAAAAAGATTTTTCTTCAGCATATGGAATTTCCTCCACGTTCGAAATCCTAACTTTCTATAAAAACCAGCTTCGCCAGTATATTCTACTATTGCTATCTCTACACCCTTATCTCTGAGGATTTCGAGCGCCTTTGTTTGCATTGCAAGACCTAGACCTCTCCCTCGATATTCTTCACCGATTCCAACAGCTCCTGCCCCACCCGTTAATTTATCAAATAATTCTCTAAACTTGTAATCCCCCCAGAATAGTATTGATGACCCCACTATGACGTCATCTTTGTCTTTAACTAGTAAGATTTTGTCAATCTCACCTTCTTCGATAACACGTTTAAAATGTTTTACCCAGTTTGGAAATTCCTTCTCCTCAAAATTAATGATTTTCTCTGAATCTGATTCTTTTGCAAGTGTTATAGAATATCCGTATTTTTCAATATGAACGTACGCTTTTTTATCCGCCTCAAATTCAACGATATCCAATATCATATCCTCACTAGGATTATCCCAATAATAAACAAAACCATTCTCAAGATAAAAATTCAAATCATTACTTTCAAATGGTAAACCAGGCCACATATATCTCCCGACCTTGTGTCCTAAGTAGAGCTCTTCTACTCCTCGATCCTCGCAATCTGTGATTATTCTTTTTAATATCTTTTCTCTCTCAGTATCATCACCTATTGAAATGAGAATAATTATTGATGCAAATTTCTCAGAGTACCTAACAACAGCAAAACTATTATTATGTTCTTCATATTTTTTTACTATTATTCCGACTTCCTCGCAGAAAATGATATCTAGAAAACTATCCAGAGAGATTAGCCATTTCTTGCCTATCTCAGATTGGGAATAAATTTTGTATAAACTTTTATTATCCATTAAAGAAAAAACCAGGTTAGTGGATTCTAGTCCTATTTTAATGTAAAACCAGCATCAACATAAATAACCTGTCCTGTCATTGCATCATTTTTTGTTAAGAAGATAAATGCATCTGCAATTTCGTCCTCAGTAACCCATCTCTTTAATTGAGTTTGATCAATGAAAATATCGCACTGTTCTTTGGTCATGTTGTCATAGTTTCTGGTCTTTACAAAACCGGGAGCTACCGCATTTACTTGAATATTCAAAGGAGCAACCATTTTTGCAAATGTTCGTGTGAAGCTATTAATCCCTGCTTTTGAAGCAGCATAGACGACGGATCTCCCACCATGTTCCCAACCTCTAATAGAGGAAGTATTTAATATTTTCCCTCCTCCATGTTTTTTCATAATGTCCACTGCTTTTTTTGAACAAAGCATTGGTCCAACCAGATCAGTATTTACCATCTCATATACCAAATCATCCGTTGTTTCAAGAAACGGAATTTTATCGTTAGGGATCGCAGCATTGTTTATAAGAATATCAAGGGTTTTAAATTGCTTTTCAATTTCCTTAAACAAGTTATTTATTTCATCACCTTTTGACACATCAGCTTGAATAACAACACATTGCCCATTTGATTTCTCAATTTCTTTCTTCGTTTCATCTGCACCCTCCTTATTTATTCGGTAATTTACAATAACTTTAGCTCCTTCTTTAGCGAACCTGATTGCAGTTTGTCTACCAATACCACTAGAAGAACCTGTTATTAGTACTACTTTATTTTTGATTTCCATGTTGTGGATTATTTAGAAAAATATTCTAATTATACTTTATTTGTTAGCTTTTTGGCTTTAGTGGGGTATTCATAGCTCCTCCTCCTAATCCTGGCATGCCCATCCCTCCAATTCCAGTCTTTGGAGCTGGAGTTTCGTCGTCCATCCTAGCTCTTTCCCTCATTTCTGCCTCTACTAATGCTCTATCACGACCATAGCGATAACGTGAAAGATTCTTTACAATATCACCCGTACGTTTGTCACCGTCTTTTGGAATATCAAAAGTTGCATATTTATAGTTGGTGTTTATAGAAAATGCTGGGGGTGACTCTCCTTGATAGATGATCTTCACATATGCATTTACATTTTCGAGGTTAACTAAGTCGTTTGCATCGAAAACTGGCATGAACACACTTTCTAAAAATTGTGCATCCTGGTTACCAACTTTGAAACTTATAACACTACCAACATTACCAAAAACAGCATCTCTTATCTTCTCATCAATTTGAGTTATGTACTGGTTGGCCACAATCAAGTTAAGTCTATATTTTCTAGCTTCTGAGAGAATTTGTGCAAAATCTTCGGTAGAGAAGTTCTGGAACTCGTCAACATAGAGATAGAAGTCTTTTCGATCGTCTTGACGAATATCTGCACGGCTCATGGCTGCAGACAAAATTCTTGGAACCAATAGCAGACCTAGAAATTGGGCATTCTCCTCACCGATAAGACCTTTCGACAAATTGACAATCAACACCTTCTGATTGTCCATCACCCATCGCATATTAAACCCTGATTTAGCCTGTCCAAATATGTTTCGAGCTAGTTTATTAGTCACAAATCGGTCAAACTTAGAAACAATATAACCCAACACTTCAGATTTATGGAATTCCTGTGTGTTTGCAATTTCATCTGTCCAATATCTCTTTACGAGTTCATCCTTAATATTCGGGATTTTTTTGTTTGCATAGTTCTGGTCACTCAAAATCCTCAATACTTCGACTAAAGTTGTACCCTCCTCTTCCATTACTGTAAGCATAGCGTTTCGAACTGCTCTTTCGAACCTAGGTCCAGTTATACCTTGATTGTGAGGGTCGAACATCTTCTGCATCATACCTAAAATTGCATTTACAACTCTATGTTTATCTTGTTCGTCGTAATATTCAATTATATTGAAGCCTAATGGCCTTTCTGTATCACTTGGGTCCCAGTAAATCACGTCTTCTATTCTGTGTGGAGGGATTCGCTCTAACAGCCACTCAGCACTATCTCCGTGAGGATCAAGAAACGCTATACCTTCACCATTAATAATATCTTGCAAAGCCATTTGCTGAAGCATGTATGATTTACCCGAACCTGTTTTACCAACCATATACATATGCCTTCGTCTATCCTCTCTCATCATAAATATTGGTTTATTTACATCCCTGTAAAAATTGTTTCCCAACCATAAATCACCAGTAGAAGGTATGCCAGCTGTAGCTGGTGCTCTTTTCGATAATAGCCAATTGATATGTGGAGTATTTATCATTTTATTCGGGAAATGCATGATGGTTGCCAACTCAGCAGTATTTAGTATCGATGTTTCTCTAGGGATTCTGTAAATAAAATCTTCAATGAACTGATTCTTCATATTTTTTTTCACGGATACTTTCACAAATTCATTGCTTCCCTCTTTTTTGAATTGAGAGAAAGAGCTCGTCATTGTGTTTAATGTTTGAGTGGCATCCGACATAGTTCTTGAAACACTTACCAATCTCAAATCCACAAAAAAACCACCCTTTTCACATTTTTTCTCAATTGAGGCGAGCATATCTTCCGGTGCATCAATTTTCTTTTTTTCTGGATCGGAGTTATTGTGGCGAACTTTTGCGACATATTTTTTTCCAGCCTCACGCCAACCACTTCCAGCACTTGTAATAACCACTTGCAACGCTGCTGCTTCACCAAGTTTTAGTTTACTCATTGTAGTCAAAACAGAAGATAGTGAGTCTGTACCAAGTTCCTCGTAAGTACGGATTGGTTTATAACTATCTTTATTTAATTTTAAAGTCGCGAAATCTACTTTTGAACCATCATTAAAGATGTTGTACTCGTCCACTTTTATAACTTCAGCTGTAGGATAAGCACCATTTATTGCTTTCTCAACTGTATTTGATACGCTTTTACTAGTAACTACATAAAATCTAATAGTTTCAGGCAAACCGACCACTTCAAAACTTACAAAATTATTTGCTCCCACAAATTTTTGTTTACCTTTTAATTTTTCTCCAATGTTCAACAATCCCGAGAACATTTGATCCGCTGCTTGGATTTCTACTTCGTTTGTCTTGGGGAGTCTGACCTCGAAAATTTCTGCATCCAGAGATTTCTTTTCAATGGAAGCTTCTTTGATACGACTAAGGAATTTAAGGATTAAGTATCTAGCAAGGAAAATTGCACCAATGAAAACAATAATTGACAGAATTAAGATTATCCAAAAGGTTGGTTCGGTAATGAAGCCAAACATACTACCACCAGAAGTTGCTGGGGCGTTTCCAACTGTTCTCGACTGTAATAGAATCATACCAATAAATATACTTTACATATTATAGTACAGTATTTTTGTCAGGAGAAACAGAAGTTTAGTCTTGATACGTTTGCCTTTTTAGTAATTTATCAAGCAAAACATAAATCCAAGTCGTAGCTTCTCGTGGATCTCCCGTGCCCTTCCTTTCACGGATTGCATTTATGTTTGTTGTGATTGATTGTGGTATATGATAGCCGAAAATCTTTGGTCCTTCAGTTTTTGCAGGTGGAAGTTGAGCGACAGGGATTTGATGTTTTTCTAGTTGTTGGTCGTCATTCTGGGGATTTCTAGTCTCTTTATTTTCAATCTGTTGTAAATTCTCACTTGCCTTTTCGATTTGCTTAAGTTTTTCGTATCCGTACTCAACACTCTGATTTGATTGCTCTGGAGCAACTGGAATTGGTGCAGATTCGGGCGAACCAGTACTTACAGAAATTGGTTGCTGAACAGGAACTGTATTTGGATCTATAGTTTGTTGCCCAGCTGTCTGATTATTAGGTTGCTGTTGATTATTATATTGAACTTGGTTGCCATCGTTTTGATAACTTGTAGGTTGCTGTGGATTCGGATACGGATTTCCTATTGGGTTAGTAAATTGAACTTGGTTACTGTCGTATTGATAGTTTGTGGGTTGCTGTGGAATTGGATTAGATTGATAATTCTGATTAGTTGGTTGTTGTGGGTTACCATTTTGATAATTGACGGGTTGTTGTTGGACGTACGGATTGAATTGTGGGTTTTGCATAACAGGGTTGAACTGGTTTTGATTGCCACCGTTGGAATTGTTGATCGGTTGTTGTAATGGTTGTTGATAATCCTGCATATTTAATTATAACCTAGATGTTTAAGATCACGGTCAATTTGTCTAATTTGGTCTTTTTCTTTCAATTTTGCTCTTTTATCAAATTTCTTTTTACCTCTTGCAAGTGCAATTTCAAGCTTAATTTTATTTTTATCTAAAAATAATTGAAGTGGAACAATTGTCTGTCCTTTAATTTTTGTACCTGTAATTAAATTATTAATTTCCTTCTGGTGTAATAACAAAATTCTATCGCGATCAAGATTCGGATCATTTTCTTTTTGCATTCCAGGCCATTCAGAAATATGCATTTTTTCAATTATCGGTACACCCTGCATAATCTTCACATAGCTTTCCTTAAGACTCACTCTGCCAGTTTTGATTGATTTTACTTCCCAACCTTCCAAAACTATGCCTGCCTCGAACTTCTTCAAGACCTCGTAGTTGAAAACGGCTTTTTTGTTATTTGCGAGAATTTTCATTTTTTACAAGAAATTCATATCTCTATAACTCATTCAAGCCTGCGAGGTCAAGTTCGTATAAGACTGATTTATCCATAGTATAAATTTTTCCTTGAGCAACAACCGAAATTAAATCTACTAATTCCCCAAGCATTTCTCCATCCTGCGATTTATATTGACCTTTAAATTTAGCGGTTTGTACTCCTTTATCAAATACTGCCACTCTTTTATTCACTGGATCAGTAAAGTAAATATTTGTACCATCTACAAACATTCCAGTACTTTTATTCATATCTTCGCCTTCTGGAAGACCTATTAACTCTGGTGAATCGTCTTGACCATTTAAGAACCTGTATAGACCTTGATTAACCTCTGCAAGTACATAGATTTTGTTGTCTATAATATACATATCTTTACCCGTAGCTAACTCTGATAGTTCAAAACGAGCTGCAGGTAAACCGTAATTGTCACCTGTTTTTTCTAAATACATCACTTTTTTATCAGTTTTATTAATCAAATAAACTCTGCCTCCGGAAATCTCAGCGAACTCCAGAGATACTGCTTCTCCAATACGTGCCGTTGAAGTTCCAGCGAGTCTTTTAGTTGCTTTCGTAGCTGGATCAAAGATCCCTATGCGATTTTCGGGAGAATCATCCAAGTAAATGACTCTACCTTGTGTATCTATTGTGATCGAAGTTGGGTTTTTAAGATCTGCGACCATTTCCTGTAAATCTGTTCCATCATAGTTCACAGAATAAATTTTTCCCAAACCGCTATCAGATAAGAAGATTTTAGTACTTGAGAAAGCAACATCACTCAATACAGCATCTGGGAAGAAGCTTGCCACATCAACTAATTTATTTTCTTCAGAAACTGGCACAATTCTATTGAAGTAATTTTCTGCAGCTAGAACTCTATTTGAGAATCCTTCTACCTCCGTTTTTACTTGTTCAAAGTCTTTTACTTTGTCAATTTCTGCTCTCGCTAAAGCGATTTCATTAATACCAAGTTGTCTTTTTTCTGTACTATCGTTTAATTTTATTTCAGCAACTAGATTTTCAATTGTCTCGACTTTTTGTGTTAGAACTTCTAGAGAGACTTGAACTTCTTCAGTCTCAACTTTTTCCGTGTTATTTTTGATTGCTTGTCGAACACCGATATAAAGTGCTCCGCTCAACAAAAACAATATCAACACAACGGCTATCATTTTTTGACGAGGTTTTGCCTTTGAGGGAACCAACTCTGGTTGTGACTTATTAAACGAAGATTTAACTCTTTTGGGAAGTAGTTTCAGTTTATTTGTAAGTTTTGTGAGTAGAACTTTGTAAGTTTTCTCCTCTTTAATAGTAGAAGGCTTTCTGTCCTCACTTTCAACCACTTCCTCTTCATCAATCTTTTCGATTTCTGAGTTCTCAAGCTCCTCTTCCTTGCTAATTTCGTTTTCATCCACAGCTTCCGCTTGATCTATGGCATCCACTTCCTCTTCCTTTGGTTCAACTTCTGAGCTTATCTCAGGCTCGTCAACAAACTCACTCTCAACAAGAACTTCCTCTTTTTCAGATGCTATCAACTCACCAAGAGTTTTATCGTCTTCCTCGGAGTCAAGAATTGCATTATCTTCTTTATCTTTTTTTTCTCCCAACTTATAGCCTACTATCATTAATGCATGCTCGTAGCTATCTTTTGCCTTTTTAGGGAAATCTTCAATATCAAATTTTTTTAATAACTCCTCGGTTTGATCTTTCTTTAATAATTTTGAGACTGCATCAGTGCTAATAATTAATCTGTCATCTGGCATCAATTCCATACTTGCAACCTCTACCATACCTTCACCACTTGGATCTTTAAGAGCGGATTTAATATCTACTAATTCACCTTCCCGAAGTACTTTCAAACTGGAAGATCCCGCATTTACGAAATATGCAACATTATCGACAATAGACATAGCAAGGATATCCATCTCAATACCTGTTTTGCCAACCTTATTGTCATTATCAATTAGTTTCGCGAGATGTTTACTTGATGAAATTACTGTTTTTTCAAGAGCCAGTAATGTACTAGTTTCTTGAATTTCGAAATATGTCTCATGGAAATAATCCAAGAGTATACCTCCAGCAGTTATTAGGTCAAAATCAGGATCGGACTTCAGATGTAAAACAGCGAAAACCTCACCTTTTCGAGCAAGAATATTTTCATTTCGGGGTTTGTAGTTATAAACAGTAGAAAGATATCCTTTCTGGATTTCTTTACTAAAGTAGAATTTTCGCGAGACAGATTCATTCATATTTCGGGCAGTAATATGATTATTAATAATATTGCGATCAATAGTATAACATGCACATAAGCAAATAATAAGACTTTGCGATTGCCGTCGATAATCACTACTCTACTTGCAAGAACAGCCTGTCTGATCAAAACAATAATTGCTAGAATATGGATAAGCATAAAAACGATAATCGTGATTTTCCCTACTACAAATGCAATATCACTTAGCGAATATCCAAAAATCATGGCTCACCTCCTTCCTCTTCCATATTTGAAGGAGCTTCATAAACAGTATCAGCATGATTGCCATAACCTCTTTCTCTCTTACCTTTCGCCAAATTAGATAAATCTGTAATTACATCTCGAAACCAACTTGGACTTGGTAAGGATAATAAATTGAATTTAGTTTTCTCTGCAGCAGTCTGTACTAAAACATCACCGTAATCAAAAAACGAAGGTAGAAATCCAATTATATGAGTGGACACATCTTCGATATTTACAAGTGCAGCTTCTGCCACAAATTTTCCAGTAAAAACTCGAAAATCAACATGTAAAATTCTAAGATTGGTCACTAGATATACATCAAAATACCAATCAAGAAAATTGGCCAAAGCATAGGAAACTGCTAATGAATAATAAAACAGGACAATCATTAACCAGTTTGAAACAGGAAGTAAATCACTTATCTCAATAGGTGGGATTCCTCTAGATTCTAAAATTGAATTAAAAAATATTACCAAGAAGGTCAAAATCGGAGGTGCCAATAAACCTACAAACAACCGAATAATCCACCCAATATTTACAGCAATATGACTTCGCATCAATATATAGATACTCTCTCCTGGATCTTGCGAATTGAAGGATACATGCTCTGGATATACTTGAAGCGCACCAAGCGATTTCCTTTCTCTTTTCGGTAAAATCGAGGATAAACTGTCCGGAATTCTTGGAGGCATATAGAATAGTGATTAAACAGTAAATTCTAACAACGTGGAGGGTAAAAGTCTAACAAAATTCAAAATTTCAGATTACTCTTTCTTCTGGAAATTCCAGGTGAGGCTATATATATAATCTAGTTGACCACTAGGTTTTGTGTTTCCAACCCAATTATTCCATACTGCTTTGAAATACCAACCTGCCATATTCATACTTCCTTTGTCTCCGACAACACTTACAACTTTCACCCTACCCGACGGATCTTTTACAAATCCGAAGCCGGTGATATTCCCTACTGCATTTTTTACATTACCTGCATGCGTGTAACCATTAGCTGCGGCATACGTGAACATGCCATTTATCTGATTAAAATCGTAGCCGTTTGTTCTCCAAGCCCAGCTGGTCCATTGTGTCTTTTCAGCAAATTGTGAATCATTGACACTACGTAAATATGCATAAGGAGATCCGACTCCAGAGACATTTGACCACACTGTATCGTTATCTGCTGTTCCAAATCCTTGACTATTATCAGAAGAGTAAACAGCAGTTATAAGTTTGCCCTGATAGTGAATTACCTTATCCTTGGTTTGAAGGGTGACATCTAAATCTCCATCATGAAAAAAATCATCTGCAGTTCCACCGGTTTTTAGGTAATTTACCTGACATTGTTGAGTGAGACAGATAGGTTTGTCTGCACTACCATTATTTGTATAATTAATTGCGTATGTCCTTGCCCCGATTAGCTGAGCCTTTCTAGCTTCTAATGGCCAACTTTCTGGCATCTCACCGAGTCCTCCCAAGTAGTCGTCAAATGGGACTCTAGTTACTAAAGCACCTTGACCATTATCACAAGGGGGAGTATCAGTTGTAGGATTACTTGCACAATAAACCACAGAGATTTGTGAGTTCATTCCTGCACTGTTCAAAGAATTGTAATTTACAACCTCAACACCTTTATAATAAAGTCTCAAAATATCATCCGCAGACCATCCGTTAGTTGCATAGCCCTTAGCTCCATACTGTGACATGCCAACTCCATGGCCTTGCATGATATCTCTTCCAGTTCCTGCGAAATACATTTGCCCGCTGGTAATATCCAGAGTTCCTATAGTTTCGCCAGATCCCAATAGTTGCTTTTCTTTGTTCAGAATTGCTTGTTGTTCTGCAGATACAAATGATATTTTCTGTTTAATTGCACCAACTGTATTTTTTGCCTGTGCTATGTTTGTATCAATTTGCGAAATCTGTTTTTCAAGCGTAGCCTTTCGTGCAGTAAGCTCTGTGTTATCTTTGCCCAATTTATCAATTTGCGCTTTGTATTCTTCGTTTGATTTAGTCAATGTTTCAAGCTCAGAAGTGAGACCTTTAATAGAGTTTTTCGATGCCTCAGTAACATAATCATAATAAATTGCATTTTTCAATACATCACTTCCGCCAAGCACCAAAGCTGTATCATCCTGCGTTTTCCATGAAATATATGACGTGGCAATTTGGATATCTTGCAATCTTTCAGTATCTTCACGCTCAAGTGACTTAAGTCCAATTTCTTTCTCGAGTTGTGCTTGAGTGAGTTTATTAACCTCTAGCTGGGAGTCAATTTCCGCAAGTTCTGCTTTAATTCTATCAATTTCATTTAAAGATGAAGATTTCTTGGCTATGTTGGACTTCAGTGTCTGTTCTGCTTTTTTGAGGTCGGCATTTAATGCATCTAATTCTTTCTGTTTTTCTGTTTTTTCCTGTGTGATTTCATCTGCAGTTCTGCCGTAAATTACCACAGGATGTATGATCGTTAATAATGTGAAAATTATTACAAAAGTAATTAAGACTTTTTGAGCATGTTTAAATGTTGCGTACATAATATATTGTACTATATTCAAATGCTAGATTGAACATGTTTGAAATTAGTCTTTTGTGGGCAAAATGATGGTATTCCCCCATTCCGTATATTCAAAATCGTTTGTGAAAAGTATTACCTGATGCTGTTTGGCGATTTCCGTAACAATTTCACGAAGGGATTCTTTTCTGTTTGCATCAGATGTAACAAAAGGATCATCGAGTATTATTGGAATATTTTTGTTTTCAGTAATTAGTTTCAAAAATCCCAATCTGACCAAGAAATATATTTGATCAATAGTTCCACGAGATAATTCCTTTATAGGATCAACCCAGTCATTTTTCTCATTCGAATATATCTGAATTGTTAAATCAGGTTTGACCTGGATTCTGGTGTAGTGGTTAGAGGTAATCTTACCTAGTTTTTCACTAATTGTTTTTTCAAGAATCTTATTGGCAGATTTTGAAACTTCAAGAACCGCTTCTTGCATGGTCGAAATCGTAAGTTGAAGCACTTTTTGTTTTTGGATTAAATCGGATAGGTATTTCTTGGAGTTTTCCAACTCTTCATCAAGTGAAACAATTTCTGAATACTCCACATTACTATCAGAGACTCGAGTTTGTGAAGCAACAAGTTCATCCTTTAGATTCTTCTGTTGAATTTCGAGTTTATCAAGTTCACGACTTTTCTCCAGATATTTCTCAGCAGTTAATTGTGAATTTAATACTTTTTCAGTAAGTACATTTGTTTCAATCTCTTTCTTTGAATATAGAAGTTCAAGTTGTTGTTTTTTTACTTTTTCCAAATCCTCTCCCCCCAAAACCACTTTACGTTGGGAAAGCAAATCGGAATACTTCGTTTTTATAGAAATATAGTTCGCTTTTAATGAATAGAATTCGTTCACATCCTTGACGTTATATTTCTCCAAGATAACACCAAGTTTCTCCTCATCAATTCTTATCCTATCTTTAAGTTGATTTTCTAATTTTGTCATCGACTCCTCATATGATTTGTTTGGAGTCAACTCAACTGATTTGGAATTTAACCTACCCCATAAGAAAATTGCAAGATTCACAAAAAATCCTAATGCTAAAATGATTAGAGCGATAAAAGGACTATCTTGTGTTCCAAAAGCAAATAGCGTTAAAACCAAGAATAATAATGAGATTACGACATGAATTGCTTTTAACATTGGGAATTTTCTTTCGGATTCTATGTTAACTGGTTCTAGGTTTTGCTGGTTTATACCGCTCTCAATCCCCACATTCTTCATTTCTTTTGTGGCCAGTTTTATCGACTGTTCTAAGCCTATTAATGCTTTAAGATCGTTTTCAAGTTGTGGGTTTTCAAATTTTATATATTTCTTACTATCATTTTTTAGGCCTTCAATCTCTCGTGTAAAATTATCTACTTTCTGTAGCTTTTCTTCTATTAGCTTAATTTCGTCAACGATATTGGATAAGTTGGCTTTTGCTTCCTTTGCAATTTTATAATTTTCCAGTAACTCCTTGATTGCCTCTATTTTACTAGTCACTATTTCTAGCTCGCTTCCAGATTCATCTTGAGTATTAGTTGCTAATTGTCTCTTCTCCCATTGAGATTTTTTCTCAATTAGATAATCATTGATTTTTTGAATTCTATCTTGTTGAAGTTTTATTGGCCCGGGATTATTTGCTGGTCTTTCTAGTCCTCTTGTAAGTGATGCAAGTTCTGATTGTAGGTTTTTAATAATCTTCTGTACCCCATTTTGTCCACCTACACTAGCAGAAGAATCTGTAATTTCATGCAACAAGTCATCACTGGAATCGATTAGTGCAACATCACCTTGATTTATAAATGCTGTCTTCCTGTATAGTTGTTCGGATGACACTCCAATTAATTTCTTGAGGTTATCAATACTTTCTTTATATGTATCAACCTGCTTTTTTGTATCAAGATTTTTCAATAGTAATGTCTTCTTTTGGAAATCCTTACTCAGTATGAATAGAGACTGCAAAGCATGAAATGTCATTTCCAGTTTTGGCATATGACTAGTTCCCCATGATTTTCTAGAATTAACAAAACCAACAGCTTTCGTAGAAGGATCAATATAAAGTAAATCCATGATTGCTTGTGCTAGAGTTGATTTTCCCGCTTCATTATCTCCGACAACTACATTCACTCCTGGGTCGAAATCTAATGAAAGATTATTAAATTTTTTATACTTTTCTAACTTAATGTTTTTTATTTTCATTGTTTGTTTTGCAAATTACGAACACCCAACTGAATTGCTTCGTCAATAATCTTATTTTGAGAATAATCCTCCCCTTTTTTTGATTCTAAGAGCCGTATATATTTACCAATTAAGAATTCCTCTGGATAATCATCCAGCTCTTCTTTAGACAATTCTAGCTTGGATTTATCTTTAAGTTTAAAGTAATAAAATTTATTTTTGAAAAATTCGAAAATCTGTTCTGTACTAAATGAAGAATTCAGATTCCTTATACCCGTTAGACTCAATTCTACAAATTTATTGTCTAGCTCTTTGAGTGATAGCTCTCGAAATTTTTGATTTATATCATCGAGAGTTTTTATGTCAGTAACATCTATATCGATTTTTAAAACCTCAACACTTCCCAATCTTGATTCATTAACTTTCACTGCATTATCTATAACTACTTCTAGGACTTTCCCGGCACCAACTTGATCTATGTTTATCAACTCCGGAGAGCCAGAGTACCAAACTTGTGGATTATCGGAGATTTTCTTTGTACTATGCCAGTCACCAAGTGCAATATAATCAAAATCAGCTGTCTTTAATTTCGAGAGACTGAGTGGATTATTTGTACTATCTTTGCCCATCTCAACCGAACCATGTAGAAGTGCCACATTGAATTTTGTTCTATTTGATTTTGCGACTTTATCTAATGGTGATGAGTTGTCTTTTTGTTTAAATAAAGATACCCCATGTACCGTCAAATCCAGTGACGGAATTTCCCATGTAGTCTTATCTGCTTGGTTAAATATATGGACAAATTCTGGGTTCAATTTTTGATAACTTTTGTCAAAATATACAGAGCCCGGTTCCAATCTGTCGTGATTCCCAGCAATAACAGCTACATAAATCTTATGCTCCACCAATTTCTGGAGTTGCTCCAGAACGGCTATTTTTACATTTTCACTTGGAAAAGGTGTGTCAAAAAGGTCTCCGGCGATTAAAAAAATATCAAATTTTTCAGAAATAAGTTTATCTATTATTCGATTGAAAGTTTGAAGCTGTAATTTCCTATGTGAATCAGCCTTCTCTTCGAGGAACGCCAATCTCGCTTCCAAATGGATATCTGAGGTGTGGAGGAGTTTTATGGGCATGTTTTATTGGTATTATTAACAATAATCATAACTTAAATGAGTAATATTTGCACTTGTGGATAAATAAATATATTTTTAATTTGATGCACAATGATATATAATACTCCCTAATATATAACGTTTCTATCAATGACAACTGAATTCGATAATACAGAAGTTCCTAAGAAAAACTTTAGTATTGAATTATTAAGTCAACCATCTGATGAAGACATTGCAAGAATAGCTGGAATATTTATACGTGGTTATGCGCAACCATATTGGGGTCAAGATTATTCTTTAGATGAAGCCATGGGTGTAATATCACCCTATTTAGAAAATGTAAATGCGCAAGTGTTCGTTTTACGCTCATTGGAAGATAAAGCTATTCAAGGGTTTGCACTAACCGAGTTTGTACCACAAGGTGATGGTTTAGGTTTTATAACAAATGCATTAGAGAATCTAATTCCCGTTCCTCTTAAAGTTTCCGACCAGAAAGTAACACTCAGTGTAGACGTTCAAACACTAAATGAACTATCTACAGAGCTGAATGAGGCTTACCCTGTAGATTCAGAGAGAAAATTATTCTTCATAGGCGAAGTTGTTATAGATGAAACTTTTAGAACAAAGGAAACAACACCTAGAAATTTATCTCAATATTTATGGGCTGCTGTAGCAAATAAAGCGGTGGAGCTTGCAGAAACAAATAAAGTTGACGTTCTGGGAATCACCGTGAACCACGGTCCAATGTATAAGATGTTTAAAAGAGTCAAATTCGGGCGTCTATTTAATAGTTCATTCAATTATAATCATGAAGATGGAACCCCTTCAGGCAGAAAACTTGTAATTGGAAGATTTCCCCTCGATCACCCATTAGCTAGACTCTCGCTTACACATCCAGAACTCTTGTTTGATATATTTAGAAAACTTGGTAGAATGAAGGAAAGTCTTCTTAATGTCTTAGGAGAGGCTATATCGTAAAATCATAAACGAAAAAGTTAATTTCCGAAGCATCATAATATCGTAGTCTTTAATATTATTATAAAATAAAATTATGGATTCTGTTGACAAACTAAGAAATGTAAAGAATGCGATTTCACCTTATGATGAATATTGTGACGGATATGGAAATACTTTGTCTTCAGGAAATTCATATTTCCTGGGTATGGTACTTGGTGTTGGAGTGACGGATATCAAACTTTCGCATCCTGGCTCATCATTGTTAGATGAAATTATTGCTTTCGATAAAGCTGAAGTGGATGGTCCATATATTGGACAACTAAATATGTCAATAGTTTCATCTTTTTGTGGTCCACAAGGCTTGATTTGGGGACTAGATATCGCGGCTCATAATGAACTTTACAAAACCCCATTAAAATACAATACTCTTATAGGTTCCGAGTTTAGCCACAAAGGAAAAACTATAAAAGTTTATGATGCGAATTATCTGGTCGATGCTACCGAAGCATTGTTTGGTACGAATGATAAAAAGAAATTCATTATTAGACCTGGTGCTCACGTTCCTTTCGCCGGAAAAAACAAGAAAATAGATACAGCATCGACCATCTATGGCGCTATCGCAATCGGGATACCAAAGAATAGAAAAAAAGATGCTTGTTTATTGATGGAAGATATTGGTGTATTAGAAAATGAGTACTTTAGAACAACCCCATTAACTATCCATTCAAATATAATCAGAAGTATAATTGAAATTGGGATCAATCAGAATATAGAATACGAGCAATGTTTTGTTGCACTGAAGAGTTGCAAAGTATTGCAAGGTCAAATTGGGTGCGCACTTGTTGCAGCACCATATTTTACCTTAGCGAAATCGGCCGTTCCTAGAAGAAGAAACCTTAGAGACTTTAAAGCATTTTTAAATATGGATTTAGATACTTGGAAAAAATCTGTTAAATAAGAACAATGATTGACCTGCCCTCTCTCATACTTACTTCAAATGACTTGTTATTAGTCTTACTTATATTTCTAATATTTTTTGCAAATACTCATAGGAATTATAAATTCGTTTTTATCCTATTAAATCTATCATTACTCGTCTGGTCTGTCTCATTAGCATTTTACTATAGGGTCGAAGAACCTTCTTTATTATTATTAGTGGGGAAAATAAACTTCGTAACTATTAATTTAGCGACGACTGCATTATATTTCTTTACAAGAATATTTCCTAAACAGGAGTCTTTTCATTTTAAGAAATTAGATTTCCTTGTCTTAGGTTCACTAACAATTATTCCGCTTATATTATTCACAGATACTGTGATTATCAAGGAAATTGCATCATCGAATGGTGAAAGAAGTACTGTTTATGGGCCATTATATTTTACGTATATAGTTCATTTATTAATGACATTAATTTTGTCTTTCCTAAATCTATATGCAAATTACCATACAACAATAAAGTATCATCAAGTTCAAATAAAATATCTCGTATTAGGACTTCTTCTTTCTCTTTCCTTTGGCCTAACTACTAATCTATTTTTACCTTTGCTCGGGATTTTCAATTTTCAAGTATTGGGTCCATTAGCAACACTAATACTTTCAACAACCATCGGATTTTTAGTAGTTCGACATAATTTTTTAAGTATTAATGTATATATTGGAAAAATACTTAATCTATTGATTCTAGGAGGTACTGCTTATGCAACTTTTTACTTTATCTCTATTATTGAAAATAATTATTTAGGAGGAATTTATTCTGCATCTTCTTTATTTCTAGGTGTTCCGCTTTCAATAATCTTCATCATCATAATAAATAATCTTAACCAAAATATTAATAGATATATTACATTTAGTATAGTCAATCGTGATTTTAATCCTGTTAAAGAATTAAATCAATTGAATCGGAACATACAAAGTGAAATAGATTTAAGTATTCTTACTGAGAGAATTTACCAAACTATTAAAACCTCTTTAGGTCCAAGTTATGTAACCTTCTACTTTAGTGAAAATTCTAAATTATATACTTTTGGGAAATCAAAAACAGACTTCTCGAAGGAAGTAAAATTTATCAATGTTTTAACAAATTTATTCAATAACAAGACAATTATCTTTGATGAATTGCTTGATCTGAAAGATAAACGTCATCTTTCAGATAGTAAGGAACAATTAATAAAGAGATTGTCAGATTTGGATATAGCATTACTTATTAAAGTATCAGACGAGAATAGACACGTTGGAACAATAGTGATCGGTAACAAAGAAGAAGGTTCTCATCCATATCTTATTAATGAAATTGAGTTTCTTGAATCAATATCTGATATCACCAAATCTGCATGGGAACGATCTAATTTGTATGATGAAATAAACACCTTTAATATTACGCTCAAGAAGAAAATTGAAGATGCAACTAGCGCATTGAAAGATAAAAACAAGGAACTCGAAGTTACCTTACTGAAACTAGAAGAGGTTCGACGACAAGAAAAAGATATGCTGGATGTTATGGGACATGAGCTGAGAACTCCCATTTCTATTGCTAGGAACTCTGTGGTCACTTTACAAAAGCACATTGGAAAAAATGATGCAGAACCCGAGAAACTTACAAAGTATACACGCATGGCAGTTGAAGCCATTCGAAGAGAAATTGCTTTAATCGAAACATTTCTATCAACTACAAAACTCGAAGGAGGACGTATGCAGGTAAATCCAGAGAAAGTATCTCTGAAAGAAGTGATTCATGAAAGTCTCGAGGGGCATGTAGAGCTTTCGAAAAGGAATAACACACACGTGATATATATTGAACCGGAAACAGATATATTCGTCCTTGCTGACAAAATTAGAATACAAGAGGTGATGGATAATTTCCTTAATAACGCCATAAAATACACAGGTGAAGGAAGCGTGGAAATCAAAATGTACGAACAAGAAGGATACGGGTGGATTGATGTAAAAGATGATGGTATAGGGATTTCTGCGGAAAATCTACAGAAACTTGGTAGAAAATTCTTCCGTGCACAAACTTTGTATAATCAATCAAACAATGTAGTAAATCCAAGTGGTACTGGATTGGGACTTTTTGTGAGTTTCCAACTGATAGATTTAATGAGAGGTAAGAAAAGAATCGCGAGTCAAGAAGGTCAGGGATCAACTTTCTCGTTTGGCTTGCCACTGACAAAAGAAGAATTTAGTTGATACTATTCCTAATCGTTTCGAATATTTTTAAAGTAGTAGAGTCTTTAGGATAATATTTAACAATAATAAATCTATGGTCACTACTTAACCTGTTTAAAAGAATATCTATATTTAGAACATTTCTACCATATTTCAAATGAAACTCATTTCTCAAAGGAAAATACTTTAACTCACTTTCTGTCTTCCAAGCATTTTTAAAAGAGTCGTCTTTAAGCAAAGCCCTAATCTCCGAGTTAGTAAATGATTCGTTTCGATATTTTTTAGATACATACTTATATGTATCCACTTGTTGCTTAATTATCATTCCCAGTTTATCTCTAGGTATTTTATTTCGAATATTGAATTCAGAGAAAAAAAGTAATCTCATGCATGTATTCCCTCTATATTTTTCAGCATTAGCTTCATTTGCCCCAATTATTTTTAGAATCATTTTATTCCAATCCCATACTCGGAGTTTTGAGTCAATTAAGTAAGCAGGTATTCGCTCTTCTTTAATCTCCTGTGAGACCAACCCCACCACCCTCTCAATCTCTTTCTCGTCGGGACTGGATTTTTGCAAACTGATAAGATAATTAAACTCGTCATCGTGCAGGTTTAAAACCTGAGCTATTTTTATGATGGTTTCTTTTGTGGGATTGATGTTTCCGTTCTCGATTCTAGATAGTGTGCCAAATGACAGCCCGGCTTCGACTTCAAGTTTTGTTTGACTGAGAGCACGATCTTCTCTCAGAACATAGATTTTCCTGCCTAACGGTAGTTCATCCATGATAGATATGCATTTCGGGGTAATTATACTACATTTCTTGAGGATTTCTTTGCGTTAAGACGCAAAAAACATTAACTTAATTATCGAAGCTTCCTAACAATTTGTTTATATCTTTTTCCCTTTTAATAAATTCACTTAGATATTTCTTTTCTTTATTGGAAAATTTTTTAGCTTCAGTTTCTAGATACTTTTGAAAATCTTTTCCCGATGGATCCATAATATGTTGGTTTCTGAGAGATGACACAATTTCAACAAAATTATCAATTATTTTATCTTTGCCCTTTAGGTCAATTTTCAATAGCATTGGAATTATCTTGTGGAAATAATGTACGAATCCATTCATCGTGGAGAGAGCTGATTTGTATACCAAGTCTTTTCCATTAATTTCACAATATTTATTCGAAGCCCATGCATATGCATCCGCCATTCTTCTATCCAAACATGATTTATCTCCAAGGAATAAAAGACTGGCAAATTCATCTAAATTCTCACCCTGTTTCCATTCATCTGAAAGTGCATATTTAAATTTTGTTACGAACTTAGCGTCAGATTTCAATCCCTCTAAAATCATCAAAGCTAATTCATAACTCCTTTGATGATGATCTTCCTGCCCGTCTTTTCCTTCTGCAGGTCTATAAACATCATGAAGAAGTCCTGCAATGAATAATTCTTGAGGTTTTTCATATTTATTTAATATAGCTAGTTCATAGCTCTCCACTGCCACATCTAATACATGACCAAATCCATGACCTAAAGAAGGAGTACTAGTATCAATCCATAGTTTGAGGAGTGATTGGACATAGGGCTCCAAATCATGGCTATGTATGATTTCTTTAGCTTTTAATAAATAATCAGTATTATTTTTATTCAACATAGATATGATAGATTAAAGTTTTCTCTCAATCATATAATCCGCGATACCTTCTAAATAGTTCACACCTTCCTCAGTCCAGCCAGCTTCATCTTTATATTTCAACAACGCATCTTTTGCCTCAATAACTAAGTCCAAAGCTTTCTTCTTTGAGATTTCTAGTGAACCAGTTTCAACCATAATTTCCCTGACCTTATCAACCTCATTTTTTGATGCTTCTGGATTACCAATTACCTCATCCAAAACCTGCTTCTGAAGCTTCGTAGCTTTGTTATACGCATGATAAGTGAGAAGTGTTTGCTTTCCTTCCACGATGTCTCCATCAGCAGATTTGCCAGTACTTTCCTCATCTCCAAAAGTCCCCAATATGTCATCCTGAATCTGAAAAGCTACCCCTCCGGGAATTGCATATTTAGCAAGCATCTCCAATTTATCTTCTGTTGCACCAGCCAATATTGCACCAACTTGAATAGGGTTATTATATGTATAAATACCTGTTTTCCAATAAAGAACATTTATTATGTCTTCCTCGGTTAATTCTGACCTTACCTCGTTCAACATATCGTGAATCTGTCCATGACCTGTGATGATAATTTGGTTATTGAGCTGATTGACGGCTCTTTTAATCAATTCTAAATCGAAATCAGAATTGTTAATGACATTCAAAGCGATGTGATCACATATCAAACCTACATTTACAGCTATTGTATTACCAAAATGAGTGCTATCTTTTTTATATAGATTTTTTGCATGCCAGACTCTGTATGTTTCATTAATTGTAGGATATCCGCGTCTTTTAGCAGCTATATCCATGAAATCATCTTCTACTAGTAAAAACACGTGGACTAATTCGATCGCAGCTGCTATCTTAATTATCTCCTCTTCATTTTTTCCTCCACTCAATTTGTATGTGTAATAAACAAATGAAGGTCTGAGTCTTTTCCCACTTACTAAACTGATATTTTTCAACTCAGTCATATATTCCACTGCAAGTTGGGTATAATTCTCGGCCTCCTTAATCTCTCTATCAAGAATTTCAGCAAGTACGATATCTACCTTTTGTTTAAAAATCCCCAAGGATTGTTTTGCGTTTTGTGCTTTCGAATTCATTGAAAAGTATGGAAAATAAAGCCAATTATATGTCTTTTAAGTAGTCTTGGCAAAGCATAAATATCTCACTACATTGTGCCATGGCACGAGGTACAACAAAACAAATTCCGTTACTATCTCATAAATACTATTTATTAAACAATTGTTTTATGAGAAGATTTTTACAAATTCCCTTTTCATTTCTTGCTTTAACTTTATTTTCTTTTTCCATCTTCCATCACTTTCCGATTCTTGCACAAACTACAGCCCCACATGACTTTAAGTTAGAAATCACTTCAGAAAATAGTACCCAGATCCCAGACGAAGTGGTCACCTCAATTTTAGACACCTTAAACCATCGTTGGAGAGGAGAGGTTCCATTAGATAACATATTTTATCTCCCAAGCATTCGATGGGAGGGTGACTGGGCTTTGGCGGATCTTTACCACAGATCAAATAGCATAGATTATTCCGAAAGTTCAAATTCACCGATAAATAACTCTTTTAGCATAATCCTAGCAAAAAAACCCGATGGTATGTGGCTTTCTGCATTGAGCGACGAACCCCTTGCTGCTGATATTGCCCGAGTGATTCCTGACGATGAGCTTTCATACGAGGCAAAAACTACCCTGCTTACTCATTTCCCAAGCCAATACAAAACAATGGCAACAAGTATCGACTACAAATTACCTTGGTCTGCTTCGGGACCGAAATTCTTTTTTTCAGGAGTCAGGACTACAAATACCCAACCCTGTCCAAATAACTCGGGTTGGCATGGGTCCTTACCATATTTAGGTGGACAGCCATGCCACGCAGTTGATTTTGCTCCGAGACTCACCTCCACAGTTATAAATGCTGACATACTTTCTCCTGTTACTGGTTATGTGTATCAGATTTGTAAGAACCCCAATTCACAGAAACAATCCGCTCTTGCAATCAAAGCCTCAAATAGCAATGAGATTATAGGTATCTGGCATTTAGACAAAAATACGATTCCTTCCAGGATCAAACAGGGCGAACTCGTTAAACAAGGGGAGTTTCTCGGTCAGATGGTCTCAGGATTTGTTAATGAATCAAAGTCAACTTGTCCATTGGTATCACAAGGGACACACATTCATGTTGTCGCTCCAAATAAGCCCTTCAATATTGATTCGTATTCCTTCACAGCAGAAAGCAAGATAATATATAACAATGTATCTTACAACATGAGTGCGTTTCAAAACACAGACATGAATAGTACGAACAGCAATAGTACTCTTCCTAATACAAATTGTAGACCACCTGCATCTGGTGACTGGGTTATTGTGCAGAATTGCACTTTAACTTCTTCAGCAACTGTCGCAAACAATCTGATCATCTCCGATGGCAAATCGCTTACAATCAATAGCAATGTTACTCTAGACATGAATCTTGTGAATTACAAAATTCTAGTAAAACCCGATTCTAAATTGGTAATTAACTCAGGTGCAAAAATAATATAGAATATAATTATGAAAAAAATACTTATACTATCAATCACATTAATCCTTCTGGTATTCGCAGGATTCAGTGCTCGAAATCTTCTTCGAAATGATGCCACAATTTCATCTCAAAGCCCAATTTCAACCGTAACACCCACTGTTAGAAAACAACAGAAGATAAATAATACATTCATCACTTACATAAGCGACCAATCTTCAGGAACCGAAGTTACTTATGAAACTATAGGAGAATACGATGATTCGTTAATTACACACGAACAATCTCCTAAACAATGGAAGCTTCACTGGGAGAGTACTCAACTAGAAATAACAATGAATAGCGATGAATCATCTCCATATGGATCTGATCTACAGCCAGAGTCAATTACATTGGCATCACAATTGAGTGGTGAAACCCCACTTTATAGAATCAAAATAGATGAAGATTTCTACTTTTATTCAGACACGTATTACAATGACTCATGTGGACAGAAATACTGTTCGAATGGCATTATAAGCAGAGAGAAAAACAGTGACTTATCCATATATTGCAGGACTAAAGATACTAATTCTCAAGGTGTCGAATTTTGTGACCAAATCGTTGTTAATCTTCGAGAAAGAATCGATTAACTCGTACATACATCCGGGAAGAAGAAAGTAAACCCGGGAGTTCCGTCAAATTGTTCATAACAATTGCTGCTATCTGCAATCATTGTTGACATCACAGAAGAAATAATCATTCTAGATAAATAGAACAAAGCAATTCCAATTAACCATCTATTAAAACGTCCTTTCCCCTCTTCTATCTTGTTTGAATCACTTGTAAAGAAGGTAGAAGCAATAAGAATGAAATATGCCAACCAAAGAAAACCTCCCAAAGCCCATGCAATATAAATAAACCTAACCAATACAAATTCAAAAGTTTGAAGTGTTGGAGGTCTACAATCAGGATTGATACTGTCTACTGGACAATCGTCAATGAAATCAGTTTGACCACCTTGTGCCAACACTGGTATGAACTGTGTAGAAACCATCATAAATGTGATCCCCATTGTGAGCAAAATTGATAATACTCTGTTTTTCATCGTTCATAATACATAATATATTTCATAGTAACGCAGAATACATTTTTATTCTAGTACAGCTTGGAAATACCTTGTGATAAAGTCTAGCGTTGAATACTTAACCTACAAAACCAATACGTTATCGGATATACAAACTACAAAAAGGGCTACTAAATGTAGCCCTTTTAAACAATCAATAGAACTTATTATCGAGGATCAGTTACTGTAGCTGCAGTTCCTAATGGAGTACCGCCATTCAATGGATCCTTGCAATCAGCATGAATATCATCGACAGAGGCATGAGTTCCATCAGCAAGCATATCATAGTGTTCATTACACCATAAGCATGCATTTTCCTCAACATCATCTTTACATATTTCACAACCCACACTGTTAGGGGCGCTTAGACATACTTGTGTCAATGTTGGGTCCACTCTTCCCGCTCCAAAAAACACAAAAACTAGAACGACTCCTACTATTCCTATCAACATTGCTGCTATTCCCATAAATATTGCCTTGATTGCCTTTTGAGCCTCTTCAATCTTCCCTGGATCTCCCTGTGATTGGATATACTTAAACGCGGCTATCAACGCATATACTACTGCTACTAAGATGATCATTCCAAGTGCAATATATATACCGGTTCTTACTCTACTAGATATAAAGGATGCGGTTCCTGATCCATCTTCTCCAAACAAATCAAAAATTTCTTCAATTTGATCTGGGAGTAAATTCGATGTTTGGGCTGCAACCCCACTTGGTAAAAGTAAAACTGTGGAAAGGATTCCCATAAAAGCAATACTTAATCTGCTTATATTGATTTTCATGTTTTTTTTTAAATAAATAAAGTAATTAAATAATAATATATTTAGTAGATAAATTAAACAGTAATGATTAACTTAAACTATCTATTTACATAAATTATTGAATTGAATTTGTTCTCCTGGATCTAGAGTACCACCTCTAGCAACTTCTGCGTAAAGTCCTTCACATGTCCTACAATCACCACCATTGATTCCTTCTGCTCTACAACTGTCACAACCTACACTATTAGGTGCACTCAAACATGTTTGATAAAGGTTTGGTTCAACCGGACTAGTTCCGAAGAACACAAAAACTAGAATCACTCCAACGATTGCTATCATCATAGCTGCTATTCCCATGAATATTGCTTTGATTGCTTTTTGAGCTTCTTCGATCTTACCTGGGTCACCTTGTGATTGGATATACTTGAAAGACGCTAGAAGAGCGTAAATTACTGCAACTACAATAATCACTCCTAATGCAATAAATAACCCAACTCTCACTCTACTTACAATAAAAGCTGCTGTACCGGATCCATCAGGTCCTAAAAGGTTGAATAAGCTTAAAATCTGTTCCGGGAGAAACGATGGATCGGTCTGAGCATTTACCGCCACCGGGATTGTAAGTAAAAGCAACTGTGCAACTAAAAATATAGATAATATTCTTTTTTTCATCTTTCTATTTAAAATATATTAAATATTAAAATATAACTCACTAAATAGCAAGAAATAATAATTTCAATGCTATCTAACTGTAAAAGCTTACTAATAAAGCTTTCTCAATATACTAATAATCGTCTATAATTGCAAGTTGGCAAGTATCTGGTATATCGCCTTGTCTTAGGAAGATATCGATATACTCACCTTTCACATCATCTTCACAACAAGCTACATGTGCCAATTTATTAACGGCTGTTGGATGTGCTTCTGCAAATTCTTCGAGCATGATATTGTACGGTTTAGTAATAAACAAATCGGATGTTGGCGTTCCGGGTGGAGGATTTTGCATAGGATCAGTCCTTCCCTGGAAAAAGAATCTACCTGCTGCCGGTCCACCGGGAGGACATTGCTGTAAATTCTTTGCCCAGTTCCAAGGCGCTCCCACTCCTATAAACACAGCACCAAATGTGATGATTAGAAAGAATATTAAGAAATATGATATACCAATCCACACACTCTTGATGATTTTGAGTCCCTTCTCTATTTTTTGTGGATCCCCCATACTACCGACAATGCTATAAGCTCCATAAAGAGAAAATCCAACCCAAGCAACTATGAGAACAACCAAGAATAGATACATGAGTAATCCAATAGCAGAGAAAACACCATTTGCAAAAAATCCCCCGTAAGAAGGTAAATCCAAACTAAATCCGGTTCCAGGAATTTGATATGCTTGTATTACAGTATTTTGTATAACAGTATTTAGTTGATCCATATTAGTTAATGACAATATTCAATACCAGAACCTGGAACTCTCTCAGAACAAGATGTTCCGGGAGGACATACACCATAAACATCACTACATACATCACCGTTCTTAAGTACTTTCGGTTGAGGTACTATAGTAATATCAAAAATACTTCCAGTGAGACCTAGCAATACAGAAACTAACTGGATAATGCCTAGGAAAGCAAGACTAATTAATACACCAACCACTGCATTTCGGAATATTTTTACGGATTTTTCAATTTTTTCAGGACTGTCTGCTGCAGTCGATCTTTCCCATACACCCCACAATGCCATTATAACTGTTGCAAAAATTATCAAACTAAACATTGCATAAAAAGCCATCCTAACCAAAACAACTGTACAATAAGGATCGTCAACGGGTCTTCCTATGACCTCAGGGTCTGTGCACAATTCTAGTCCAAAGATGTTGAATGAATCGAGGAATCTACTAGGAATATCGTCATAATGGGTGTTAAATGAGATATTATGACAATTGTACATGTCTGACGAAAGACAGTTCAAATTTTGATCAACACACTCCTTATTGCAAAGAGTGCTACAAACAACTACGTCATCAGGTGACTTTGTTGCCAGATATTTAGTACATTCTGGATCAATTACTAGTTCTACATCTGGGTCTTGCGCTAAAACACCAAACCCTTGTGCCAGAGCAATTATTAGAATTCCAAATACTAGTACAATAAATCTCTTCATTAAGGATTGGTAATTAATAAATCGATGCCAAAGATAGCTCCTATAGTTGCGATTATTAGAGGTGCAAGCATAATTAAAGCGAATCCAGTGGTTGAATACCCGATGATTAAAATTGCCTTTTTTGCTTTCTCCGGATCTGCTCCTGCAGTAAGTCTGACATATCCTGCATAAAGAAGCATCGCTGTGTAAACCAAGACTGCCAGAGGTCTTGTCCATCGAGAGACTGTATTAACAGATGTTGCAAAATCTTTGAAAGCTATACTAACAGGGTTATCGATGGCGACAGCCATAACTGAATCAGGGAAGATGACTAATAATGCTAAAGAACATATTGAGAACAAAATTACTTTTTTCGACATTTTTTTATCCTAAGAAATTAACTGGTAAAAGCTGTAATAGATTTATACCTAAGAATCTCAAAAGTGGGATAGTTACAGCCAGAGTAACTAATGCCCAAATGGAGGAGGTAATCATATCTTTGCCCTCCTGTATTTTTGCAGGATCAGTACTCTGTCTCAAAACTGCTCCCCACATAATTCTTAACACCCCAAAACCACCCAACATTCCGAAACCAATTTGAAAGAGCCGTGTAATAAATTCATTTTGTCTCGTGTCGACACAACCAATCGAACTATAGACAAATGCTTTCGGTGCATGGGGATCATCAGGATCAATATTTTTCATAAAACATTCCTGGCATCTTTGTCTCTCCCCTAAGTCAACAATTTCTCCACATGAACTGATGTCTGGATTAATAGCAATCAAAGTTAAAACAACAGGATCTTCCGCTTGTTGATATGAGCAGAATTTACCTGACAGTGAAACACCATCCTGAAACACGCCTTTCAAAGCCGTTCCATGTGGAAGACATTTATGATCATCCCTCTGAGCCTGTGTAAACGGTCTATTTGCAGTATTATTTTCTTCCAATAGCTCATTTCCTTGCACCAAACATGAATCGGCGGGGCAAGTGTATAGACTAGCTCCAATTTTAAATGGAGAACTCGAAGTAGTAGCAGTTACATTTTGAAAGCCGAGCATTTCCTCATAATTCACTCTGGAATTATTACTCAGAACACATTGATTACCTTCAACTCGTTCAGCCCCTTCTGGACAACATACAAAATTGTTAGGGCTTCTAACAATCGCAGTTGATAACCCTCTTGGACAACAACCCGAACCAGAAGGCTCGCCGATGATATTAGGAATAGTATATGCAGGATCGGGACAATATCTTACGTATCTCTCATCGGCATTCCCCACTGGATCATCAATTTTCGATATTTGTATAGATCGATCTAGAGTACATATTTTGAATTCATCTGCTTCATCCATTGATAAATCAATACTACCTGAAGAATTTCTTATCATATCCCTAGTGATCTTGTACTCTCCAACAGCATTGTTACAGTAATCAGCCTCTACCCACTGCGCTTTTACTGACTGTGTAGAGCCTAAATGGACTAAAAACAATACTACAAAAAATACCAATAGCTTTATTTTCATTGATTTACTCTAAAGTCATTCAAATTATTAATAAAAAGTGTGTCTCCGCTATTTAATTTCCTCTCAATTATCAATTGGGCAATCTTATCTTCTATCGTATCTGTAATCACTCTTCGCATTTCTCTTGCACCATATAAATTACTAAAACCACTACTTGCTAACTCTATTAGTAACTCTCTACTATAACTCATATTAATTCCTTTGTCTTTCAATCGGTCAACGATAGACCTCATCATCAAATTCGCTATTTCTTCTACTTCCATTCTAAGCAATGGCTTGAACATAATCAACTTATCAAATCTATTGAGGAATTCAATTCTCAAATAATTTCGCAAGGTTGGCATAATCGCCTCGATTACCTCGCTATAACGTCTTCCTTGTGAAATTAAATCAGCAATTTCTTTCGATGCAATATTTGATGTTGCGATGATGATTGTATTCGTAAAAATTACTTCCCTTCCCATTCCATCTGTGATTTTTCCTTCATCTAATATCTGTAAAAACAAATCTAGAACACGTGGATTTGCTTTTTCAATTTCATCCAACAAAATCAATGCGTATGGTTTTGACTTTACTGCTTCGGTAAGATACCCTCCAACAAACTCTTCTCCTTCCTGAATACCAATCAATCTACCCAGATTTCGATCTTCTTGATATTCTGACATATCAAGTCTAATCATCTTGTCCTCATCACCGAAGTACAATTCAGCAACTGTTTTAGCTAATTCAGTTTTACCTACTCCAGTTGGCCCAAAAAACAAGAAACTTGCAACTGGTCGATTTTTGTTTGTGAGTCCAGCTCTTGATCTTCGCAGTGCAGAAGCAACTGCATCAACTGCTTGATGTTGACCTATAACTCTTTTGTGAAGTTCGATTTCTAGCTTATTTAGGAAGTCGGATTCTTTCATGCTTATGTTGCCTATTTCGACACCCACTTTTCCAGCAACTAATTTATCAACAACATTTTTATCTACGACCGTTTTTCCTTCTGCTAGTGCTTTTGATATAGCCTCTTCCAGTAAACCAATCGCTTTGTCAGGTAATACTCTTTCAAATGCAAATTTATGTGATAATTCTACTGCTCGATCAGCAGATTCAAAGGCAATTTTTACTTTATAAGTCTTTTCCAGTTCAGGGATAAAATCAAACAAAATCTGTAGTGCAATTTCATCAGTAGGTATTTCCATTTTCATTTTATTAAACAGGACATCTAGTGCCTTGTAGGGTTTTATATGTCTCGTATACCCCTCAACAGAACTAGTGGCTATAATTCTGAGTTTGTGAACATCCATTGCATCAGTCAATAGATTAATAATTTCAGCGCTCAATTCTTTTTTCACATTCACAAGCTCATCGAGGTCATCAATAACCAAAATAATATTTTTAGCCTTAGCAACTTCTTCGATGATATTTTCAACTGTTGCTTTGAATTGTTGTTCATTTTCCGCAAGTGCATAAGCTCTATTGAAATCAAATCCTACTAAACGCATATCTTGGATTGTTTTGGGAACATCTTCTACTACCATTTTGATGGCGAAGTTCTTTATAAATGTGGTTTTACCAACTCCAGGCTGACCCAAAATCAACGAAGCGCTTGATTCCCCTGAAGTTACCATGGAAATTAGATTTTTCAATTCGTTTTCTCTTGCATACGATAGTTCGAAATTTCCTTGAACAATTTCTGCAGTGAAATCTCGTGAGAACTTAACCAAACTTGGTGAGAACACTGAAGTATAGGCTCGATTAACTGTTGATGTCGGCTTGAGCATACTTTTTGTTCTAATAATATGCATGTATCTGGCTCTTTTACTTAAGTTTTGTGCCCATAATCTCATTGCATCAACTTCGTTCTCTCCAACTTCGATTTTTAACAGTTCATTTTTGAGATCAGTTTTACAAAGATGTATGAAAAGAGACAACTCATCTGCTTTTCTAAAGCCATTCTCAATTGCAATAATAAAACTTTCCCTCAAGACCAAGGCGAGTTTCTCTTCATTGAAGTTCACATTATTCACCGTATGAATCAACCTACTCAATACATCACTCGTCAAACCCAATCTAGTACTAGCTGTTTTGACAAGTTCAAGTACACTCAATTCTTCTAGAATTTTTTCCAAAATATTACTACCATCTTTCCGAGCCAACACCTCATCAATAAGATTTACTAAGTCCTTATCGAAATAATCAGTAATATCAATCTCCGAAGGATTTTCAGCTTTATCAAATTTGATTCTTAATCCGTCCAAGTCTCTTTGTCCAAATTTATCCAAGAAGATATTTCGATCTCTAACAAGATATGCCCCGTATGAAATCACACCAAGTCCCACATAAAGCACGAGTTTCGCAAAGGTATCTACATAAATTATCTCTGAGAGGATAAATCTAGAATTAAAATATGCCTCATATAAAGCGAATAAACAGATAATTACAACTGTAAAGAAGATTAATATCCAGCCTAAAATAAACTCAATTTTCTGAAGTTCTTTTCTAAGTCCAAATTCCTTCGAAAGGTAACCGAAGTTGATTAATAATTTTGTTTTTCTGTACTCACCAAGCGAGTTTATACGTCTAAGCATTTAATAAAAAAGATGCGAAACCATAAATCGGAATCACCGGTAAAATCAAATAAATAATAAAAACTATCAGGAAAATTGGAAGTAATAGTAATTCAACTGTTAAACCAACTAATACCCATGTCAACCTTATTGGGAAAGCGATGATACGACCCATTCTCGTATAATCTTGATAAAGTGGCTTGAAGATATTCTTAAGCATAGGAGGCACGTTCAAAAGATTCATTAAGAACATCCAAGCACCAAATACCCTACCCAAGATTATCTTGGATTGGACAAGATACCACCATATAAAATAATTTATAAAATATCGATTTAATAAATTTAGCATTTTTACAGTAATATCTTTAATTGTAGTTGAATTTATTCACTCTATCAATGAAAAATCCAAACTACTTCTTGAATAAAAAAAGATCCCGCAATAATTGCGGGATCTAAGTTTCTTAATTTTATGATGAAATTACATCATATCCATTCCTCCGCCTGGATTGCCCATCATAGGTTCTTCCTTTTTTGGTTCTTCTACAACTACTGCCTCAGTAGTTAGAAGCATGCTTGCGACGGATGCCGCATTCTCTAGAGCTAATCGTGTTACTTTGACTGGATCTAGGATTCCTGCTTGAATCATATTTACATATTCTTCTTTTCTAGCATCATAACCAATACCTTTGCCAATTTTACTGATGATTACGGAGCCTTCTTTTCCGGCATTTTCCGCAATCAATCTAGCAGGCTCTTCTAATGCTCTCATCAATATATCGATACCAATCTTCTCATCACCAGTCACAATTGTTTTTTTCATTGCAACTCGCGCATCGATAAGTGCGACTCCTCCTCCAGGAACAACACCTTCCTCGATAGCTGCTCTTGTTGCCTGCAATGCGTCGTCCAATCTATCTTTTCTTTCTTTCATTTCAACTTCAGTTGTCGCACCTACTTCGATAACAGCAACTCCACCAGATAGTTTTGCCAATCTCTCTTGTAGTTTTTCTTTGTCATAATCAGACTCGGTTTTAGCAATTTCATTTTTTATCTGTTCGATCCTTGTTTGGATTTCTTTATCATTACCATCACCATTAACAATTATTGTGTCCTCTTTTCCAACAATAACTTTTTCTGCTTTACCTAAATCTTCAAGTTCTGCAGTATCTAACTTTTTACCAAGTTCTTCAGAAATAACAGAACCACCCGTGAGAACTGCGATATCCTTCAACATTTCTTTTCTGCGATCACCGAATGCCGGTGCTTTTACTGCAACAATGTTCAAAATGCCTTTTAGTTTATTCACCACCAAAGTTGCAAGTGCCTCACCTTCAACATCCTCAGCGATGATGACAATATCTTTTTTACCGGTTTGTGCAATTTTTTCGATAAGAGGAAGCATATCTTTTACTGCAGAAATTTTTGAGTCAGTAATCAATATGTATGGATTTCTAATCTCGGCAGTTAAGTCTTCTCCATTTGTAACGAAATATGGAGAAATATATCCTTTATCGAATTGCATACCTTCAACATATTTCTCAACTAATCCGAATGTTTGTCCCTCTTCAACAGTTACTACACCTTCTTTTCCGACTTTATCCATAACACTTGCCAAAATATCTCCAATCTCCTCATCACCGTTTGCACTGACAACTGCTACTTTTCGTATTTCTTCTTTACCTTTGACAGGTTTTGACATTAATTTTAGTTCTTCGACTACACTTTTTACGCCTTTTTCAATACCAGTTCTGATTTCCATTGGATTTGCTCCTGCTGCAATATTCTTGAAACCTTGTGTAATAATTGCTTGTGCCAAAACAACAGCTGTGGTAGTTCCATCTCCTGCTTTATCAACTGTTCTTGTAGCTGCCTCTTTTACAATCTGTGCTCCTGCGTCTTGCAATTTATCACTTAACTCGATTTCTTTTGCGATTGTCACTCCATCTTTTGTGATCTGAGGAGAACCAAAAGATTTTCCTAACAATACATTTCTTCCTTTTGGTCCCAATGTGACCTTTACAGCATTTGCGAGTTTATCGACTCCTTCTTTTAATTCTTTTCGAGCATTTTCATCAAAAATAATTTGTTTTGCCATTTTAATTTCAATTAATAAATTAATATAGTTATGAAAGAATTGCTAAAATAGCATCCTCGTCCATAATTAGATAGTCTTCTCCGTTTACTTCTACTTCATCCGGGGAGTATTTTTTGAATAAAACAATATCTCCAACTTTTACATTAAATGCGATTTTCTTACCGTCTTTGGCGACTTTTCCTGTTCCAAGTGCAACTACCTCGCCTTTTTGTGGTTTTTCTTTATCAATTGTGTCGGGTAGAACAATACCCGAAATAGACTTCTCAACAACAGCTTTCACCAACAAATTACCTCCGAGAGGTTGAAGATTTACTTTTGCCATATGATTAGTGGATTAATAAATAAATTAATTAACTGAGAGATTTTAGCACTCTCGAACTTCGTGTGATAAGTGTGAAATTTTATGATAAAAATGATGCCTGTGTCAAGACAACCATTCTAATTACTTATCCTGCAAGTGATTATATCATTTGAAAATGATATTTTCTCTTTTAGAAGGAATTTTCCTGATATTTTCGGGAATGTAATCAGGTTTGTACGTAATATTAACTGTTTCTATTTGCTCAAGTTCTTCTAAGTATTTTTTTGCCTCATCAATTGTTTTTCCAGTAATTCGATCTTTTTGTTCTTCAAGTTGAAGATTTTCATTGACTTCTCCTTTAGCTACCAACTCAAACGTGATTTTCGATCCCTCGACTTTTACGTTTTTAACCTCAAAGTCATCAACCTTAATTTCTGCCTGGTCAGTGGCTTTCTCACTTTTTTTGATAATCTCTTGAGCCATTAATCTTATATCTTCTTCTTTAACTTTAACCGCAGTTACCTTCATCTTGAGATCTACAGAGAAGTTCTCTGCCTCCTCATCAGTAGGTACTGTCTGCTCTAAACTCACTTCTTCGTATTTCTGTGACCCCTCTAATAAGATTTCTCCTTGAGAAATTTGAGATTTTAGATTTGTTTGGAGATTACCTTTAATAGCCGTTTCTAAACTTTGTTTGACCTTGGCAACATCATCTGCTGTGACTACAGTGATCTCCTCTGTTTTACCGCCTGTGATATCCCTAAAACCGAAACCAATCAACTGATCTGTCGTGAATCCTTCAACCCTAAAAGTGGACTGTTGATCTTCAATGTTGTAGTTCTCGCCGAATTCCTTTGCTTTGATAGGAACATCACGTTGATATTGATCAACTGCGATAGTGGTGTTCTGTGTGAGAACGTATTGGAGGTTTGTTGAAATATCTATAAATACCTGTCCCTCAGCAAGATTAACTGCTGATTCAGTGCTTTTATTTCTAATATCAATTACACCTTGAGCGGAAGTTCCGGTTTCTTTCTTCCCTGTGGCAGTACCATCTCCGGACGATGATTCTTCCAAACCTAGCTCTGTTGCAGGAATAGTCAAATTTTCACTGTCTATTTCCGTTGCAAGTGTAGAAACGGTGATTGTTTCGTTAATGTTTCCTTCGGATTGGTTGAAAGAAACTTCTATTTCAACCTTGGCCATATTTTTGTAACTGTATGCAAATACACCTCCCGTCAGAAGTAACAACAGCACCAAAGCAAGTCCAAGCATAAGTAGAATTTTTTTGATTTTACGTTTTTTCTTGGGTCCGGTTTCTTTTAGTCTTCGAGTTGCAACATTCGCACTTTGTACTTCATTCTCATGTTTATTAGATTCAACTATTTCCTCTGATTTTTCAAAATCCTCAGCCTTTGGTTCAAAGGTCCTTTCAGGACTTGAAACAGGGGTAATTGGAACTTGTAATTCGGTAATGTCACCGCCTGATGCAATTGCGATCCCTCCTATAGTGATTATTCTAGGACTAAGTCTAGGCTTTTCACCAAAAAGTTCCTTTTCAGTAGGCTCAGTTGGCATATGGTGCTCTGTTTTTCCTGGTTTTTCAAGTTCAATAGGTTTCACTGGCTCAACTTCTTCTATAATCTCTGGAACCTCTTCCTCTTCTACTACTTTTTCCGGCATTCTAGATGTAAGTAATTCTTTTTTGATTCCTTCCTTGTGCTCTCTAAGTTCACTCTTTATTGCCAAGGCTTCGTCCCATGCGGATTTATCAACAAGGCTAATTTTATCTCGAACGACTAGATTTGCTTTTGCCGCCAACTTTACACCTGTGGGATTATCCGTTACCAAGATTAGAAGTTTATCCGAATCTATTAGTTGCTTTGATAGTAATTTCAGACTAATGACGCTACTCACTACTCCACTTGTTGCCGGGATGACAAGAATTACACGCGATGTTAGTGCACGCAGAATTTTCTCAACAACGAAAATAATTTCGTCATCTTGATCAACAAATATTTTTTCTATTGTCTGCATTATTTCTTATCTAATTCAAAATACATTCTAGCCAGTGCTAAGGGAGCAATATCTTCGGGCCCTGTTATACTTCTAGATACATCATTTATATCCTCCAGTTGTTTTGGGTATAAATATTCAATTTTCGGATGTTTAGCAAAAGGTAGTGTTTGTAACCAAGCATACTCTTGAAGAGACTCTTTGATTTCTGGTAATCCCGAACCTCCGCCACAAAGATAAAACACAGTGGGATAACTATCAATATCTTCAATTTCTGCTAGGGACAATTCAACACCCTGTGCCCATACTAAACAGTCTTTACTTAACATTTCTCTAAGTGTTCTACTTTGTGTTTCGTTGACTGCTCCATTACTGTAATCGATTTTAATCTTTTCAGCATCTTCAATTTGGACTTTTAGTCTATTTGAAATCCTTTTCGTGAAAACTTTTCCACCATATGCGAACATTTTCGTGGCTATAACACTACCCCTATCGATGACAGCAATATCTGTAGTCCCACCACCGATATCTATGATAACCGCAGAGAACTTTTCGCTTTTCGCATCTTTAACTGCTCGGGCGACAGCATATGGTTCGACTTCAATCGATAAAATTTCCAAACCAAGTTGAGAAGCAATTTCTTTGAGTGAATTCAAGTGAAGTGATGGAGCAAAAGTTGAGAACACCCGATAACTAATATTCTCTCCTGTCATACCAAGAGGGTGATCAACTTGAACACCGTCAATATAAGTTGCATTGATTTTGGAGTTAATCTCTTGAAGTCTCTTAGTTTCAATACCTGTTTCCTCTGAAATGTCATTAATTGCTTGATTGAAAGAATATTCTTTTATGCTGGTAATCACTTCATCGATCTCTTTTTGTTCGATCTTTACATCAGGCTCCTCTCTAGAGTAGTCGGCAATAATTGTTACTCCTTTTACCAACTCCCCTGCAATACCTAATAATGCCTTTTCCGGAGCAGGAGTCACATACTCTACTCCAAGTTCTTTTGTCATTATTTCGTCAGCATTATTCAGAGCCTCTCCGATTGCTTTATCACATGCATTGACTACGTGTTCTATATTGATGACCATAGCACCTTTCATAGCAGACCCATGTTGCCTACTACGTCCATATCCCAGCACTTTTATAGTGGAATTGTCATCTTCAGCTGTGAAAATAACGGCTTTGACGAATTCAGTACCAACGTCAAGCGCCAAAAGCACATCGTTATCAGTTTTATTTGATTTGTTGAGAAACGGCAGTTTCATTTTCATAGGTTATAGTTTAGCAGGTATGAGTATTTATTTTAATATAACACATAAAAAAATACATTTATTACAGTAATTTGATATAATTATCGATTACCTTGCGATATATTCGTTATATTAAATGAAATCAATTGTTTACATAAAAAAGAGTGAGAACGACTATAAAATCCTAATTGACTATTTTCTTCGAAGAAGCATATATTTCCAGAAACAACTCTCAAAGCTTGGGATCACCAGAGCTGGTTACCTTATCAATTTCGGGGGAGAATTCCAATATACTCATTTCGACAAACATACGAATGACCAAGATACGATTCTTATTCTTGATAACACAATCCCCGTTTCAGAACTCGAAGAAATTGAGAAGTATTTAGAGATTAAAAATATAAAAGTTCTAGGATGTGTCGTTGAGAATTATTATTATGGCGACAAGACTATTTTACACGATACAATTTCATCGCAGGCATTTTCCCCAAATTGGTATAACAAGATTCGGAATTCTATTTCAAAATTCAGCATTCCTGGATATACATGCTTCGATATAGAATCTATCGAAAAAGCATTTGCACTCTTGGGTAAAGAATATCCTAGAGAATCCATAAGACTGAAACTTGGAAATGGTAACAATGGTATTGATCACTATGTTGTAAATGATAGAAACGACCTCTTTCTTGCTATGAAAGTAATAAACACTTACAAACAATTAGATACCTCTGGCGTGTCTGTCGAACTAAACCTTGAGAATACAATTACCTATGGGGTTACCAGACTAAGTTTGAATGGTGAAGTTATCAACACACTAGGAAAACAAACTTTTATAGATGGTGTCTACGTCGGGTCAGAAATCATCGAGGAACGTGGGGAGTTCGAAAATCAGGCAATTCAAATCTGTAATGAAGCGTACAAAATACTAGAGCCCTTCGGACAACAATTAAATAGATTTAATGTCGACATTATCACAGGAACTACAAAGAATAATAAACGACTCACAGGTATCATTGATCTATCATTGAGAGTTGGCTCGGCCACATATATTGAATTGGAAAAACTCATTAACAATAAAGCTACAGGTGTTTACCACATTTACTCTCGTAAAAAAATCACGAAAGCTACAACAGAATTGCTTAAGAAAACATTAGAAAATACAAAGATAGAAATAATTGTGAAAAGCAAGTATGTATTTACACTTAAATATCCTACTAACGAAAGTTCTTTTCTAGAAAGTGAGGAATTCAAGGCAATCGAAAATAAAATCAAAGAAATTAACTATTACAAGAACCCTCTATTTAGAAGATAAAATTGGTAAGTTTACCGATTTTGTTATATAATCATTCTAGCTATATATTACTAATTTTGATATGAAAATTTTTTATACAAGTTCATCTGAATTCCTGAAAGAAGAGGCAAAGCTTTATAAGTCAGGTCTGAAGTTTCTTAAGGACCAAGGCCTCAAGGTGCAAGATTACGTGAATACAAATTTGGAAAAATTCCATAACAACCCAATATCAGAAGATATATATTCAATGGCATCAAAAGAGCAAAACGATGCAATAAAAAACTCCGACATTATAATTGCAGATATAACACATTCTTCTGGAGCTGTAGGCTTCTATATCGCCATGTCACTTAATAACAAAAAACCTGTATTGGTACTAAGGAAAAAAATCAAAGAAGTTGAAAGAACCCCTGGTCCAATTATAGGCTATAAATCAAAATTACTGACATTTAAAGAATACGAGACAGATGCCGAGAGAAACAAAGCACTTCAAGATTTTGTTAACAAATCAAAACAAAAATTAGACTCCAAGTTCATCTTGATTATCTCCTCAGAAATCGATCGATATCTAGAATGGGCATCACAAGAAAACCGTATGCACAAAGCACAAATCGTTCGAGACGCGATCGAGAAAGTGATGAATAAGGACACAGAATATAAAAAGGTTCTAGAAACGGCTTAAAACAAATACATGAGTCTTGAAGCTCTAACCTATCTATGGTATAAATCTCGAAAGACCTCAAATTCATATTCAAGCTTTAACCAAGCCTAATAAACTTACTCAAAAGGCAGTATTAGATTTGTATCAGACTGGTGAAATCCCAGAAGGATTTTCAATTTTCCCTCAACCTGTGATTGACTTCACTAGATCATTTAGTTTAATAGACTCAGATAGGAATGTTTATGTATGTACAGGTTTTTGGATGGGGATATCTACACCTGGCAGAGGAGTCTTTTATATGCCCACTCAACCTGACGTACCTTTCCTTGATGTTATAGAGAACGAAAGGCAACGCACCGGTAGGTTTCAAATGTTCGGAACAGAATATGTTAATATTGACGGATCGACATACAGCGAAGAGCCTTCCAGTGCATTCGGGTGCGTCTCTGAGGCAGATGTAGAAGCGAAAATTATTAACACAGAAAAGGCTAAAAGATTACTTAGACCCGAAATTCGTACTCCAAGATTTTTATACAGGTTCCGAACAGCAAATCCTGCGAATTCTGGATATATTTATCAAATTCCCCTACCATTAACTGCTGACGAAGTCCTCATGTCTTCATATGAAAATAACGAACCTTTCCTAAATTTTGTAGAATTGTCTGCAATAGCGCTCAGGAGATTACATGATGGGCAATTGGTACATAATCAAGTCCACCATGGAAATATTTACATGACAACCATAGGGAAATTATGTTTAGCTGATTTTGAAACTTTACAGAGTATTGATAAACACAGTAGAGTCAAACCAAAGGATGGCACAAGATTGTCACCGTGGAACGCTGCAAAGCAAGGTGATTTAACATCAATTCTAGGTATCCACATTAATCGTATTTGTACAAGATTAGGATTAACGGGTGGTGAAGAAGAAATTAGAGTTTTGATTAATAGGTTCAGACACGGCTATGGAATTGCAGAAGGTCTAAGTGTTATGCAATTTGATCAATTAAGCGATCACTCCGTTGCTTTTAAAGAGGAGATGAGAGCGGATGTAGTCGCTCAACTGAGAAAAAGTATGTGACCTCTTCATGAATGGAATCATATAATTGAATCGAGACTACAATTAAAAATACATAAATTCATGGCGTATATTACTACTTATGATATGCTAGACAACTTTCCAAATCAGCATTAAGAATAAACTCCAAAATCCTCAGGCAAGTATTGTCTGAAATTTTCAGGTGTTATTTCGAAACGTAATCCCTGCCCTTCCACCATTTTTTTTGCAATTTTCCTCACTAATGTCGTGATATTTCTTTCCAGTTGCCTAATTCCCGCATCGAAACCTAGAGGACGAATCAATAATGGCCAGACGCTTTCACTAAAAACGATTACATTTGGGTCGATTCCTGTTGCTTCGATAACCTTTGGTAAGAGATAATCTTTGGCTATGTGCATCTTTTCTTCATCGGTATAGCTAGACATACGAACTATTTCTAAACGATCTAGAAGTGCTGCACTAATTCCTCCCAAGTTATTTGCGGTACAAACAAACATTGCTTTGGATAGATCAACGGGATAATCAATGTAATGATCCCGGAAAGTAGCATTCTGCTCAGGATCAAGAATTTCGAGCAAAGTCGCCATTACATCCGCTCTTACCCCGCCAAAATCACTAACTTTATCAATTTCGTCCATCAATATAAGAGGATTCATCACATCAGTTCGTATAAGAGATTTCACGATCTGACCTGGCTCTGAATCTATTTCACTTCGAGACCTACCTCTGAGTTCCGATACATGTGCGATACCTCCTAGCGAAATCCTAACAAACTGCCGTCCCATAGCAAGCGCGATCGACTTTGCTATAGAAGTCTTACCAATACCTTGTACACCAACTAGACAAATAATAGGAGCATGTGCCGAACTTCCTTCAAGTTTTACCATTTTTTCAATTTGTGTTGGTGCTTGTGGTAATTGTTGAGAAGTGGAAACTTGTGGTGGTGTATTCTGTGAAATTTGTTGTGAATTGGAATCAATTATTGGTTGAGAGACACTTGCACCTGTTGGTATTCCACCACTCTGCTGAAGTCTTTGAAGATGCAATATCGCAATATATTCTAAAATTCTTTCCTTGACCTGTTCTAGTCCAAAATGAGTCTTATCTAACTGATTTTTAGCATTATTGAGATCGAGATTATCTACTGAGTATTTTTCCCATGGTATTTCACAAATCCAAGAAACATATTTTGCAATTGGCTCGTACTCCCTGGAGAAATACCCGTATTTTGCGACTCTACGAAGCCTCGAGACCATTGTCTTGGTTTTCTCCAAAAGATCCTCAGGTAGTTGTGCCTCTGAAAGCTCTTTTTCAAGTTGCAGAATTTCTTCTACTTCTTCAGATGCTAAATTGGCAGTATTGTTAGTAAGTTGTTTTTCGTCCATAGAAATAGTAACTCCAGTATAAAGCTAAACCTAATGGAACTCAACTTACGGATTTGTTGTGACTGATTACCTGAATTATTTCTCTTCTTTTGTCTCTTCTGTAGCCTCTCCGGTTGATTCCTCACCTTCGGTTTCTTCACCTTCAACAACAACTTCTTCAGGTGTTTCTTCCTCGATAGTTTTTTGAGGAGCTGCAATGTATGCTACAGGAGCATCAGGCGCTACGTCATTCGATATTTCAACACCTTCTGGTAATTTGATATCGGCAACTGTTACAGAATCACCGATTTCATTAAATGCATCAATACTCACTTCTAATGAAGCAGGTAGGTTACTTGGAAGACAGGTAACAGATACGGACTGCATTGGATGTACTAATAGTCCGATGTTGTTTTTTACAGCGAATGATTCTCCGACAAATATCAAAGGAATTTCAGCAGTAATTTCTTTCTTCATATTCACCTGATACAAATCAATATGTGTGAATTCGTCTGTCAAAGTATTTGTTTGTAGGTCTTTAACTAATACTTTTACTTTCTCACCTTCCAATTCCAAATCGAACAATTTTGAATATCCAGCATCCTTGAAAAGTTTTTTAAACTCGAGTGGATCAATTGTAATATTTGTAGATTCTCTATTTGGTCCGTAGAGTACTGCAGGTAATTTCTTATCTCGTCTGAGTTGGCTAACTTGTTTGCCTGTAATTTCGCGCTTTATAGCTTTGAGTAACATAGTGTTAATTTAATAGATTATTTAGATTTTGGGGTTATAACTACCCTTCTGTTTTCACCTTCTCCTGCACTTGAAGTGACAATTCCTTCAGTTTCTTTGAGTGCCATGTGTACGATTCTTCGTTCAGATGGTTTCATAGGTGATAATTCCATTGGCTGTCCTGAATTAATTACTTCATCAACTGCTCTCATTGCATATGAGACGAGATAATCTGCTCTTTGTTTTCGGTAGTCATTGATATCTAATATGATTCTGTACTTCTCGGTGACGTCTTCCTTGGAAAGTGTTTTTGTCAAAATCAAACCAAGAATTGTCTGAATGGAATCAAGCATGTTTCCCCTAAAACCGATAAGTTCTCCTAAGTTTTCCCCTGTTAGCGAAACATTTAAATAGCTAAAATTACCACTCTCGGTAGTACTTATAGGTTCACCAATCTTAATCTCTGCATCAAGTCCTAACTGTGTTAAGAAATCTTGAATTAAAGATTCTGTAATTTTCTTAAGGTCATTTTCTTTCTTTGCCATTTGATTTTTTGTCTTTAGTTTTATTAATTTTGTCTAGAATTTTTATTTTGTATTCAAGAAAACTTTGTTTTGTCTTTTCTTTATTAGTTATTAACTCTTGGATTATAACAAAGCTATTCTGTCCAGTCCAGAAAAGGCTTACTCCTGTGGGGAAAAACGCACCAAAAAATCCGAGTGACCACACAATTGTAATGAGCGGGAAAATATAAGTCATTTGTTTTGTGGATTGAGCAAGAATTTCTCCGAAATCCATATCATCCTCTTTCTTATTTTTATTTTTAGAAGACTTTGCCTTAGAATCTTTCTTTTCTGCTTTTTCTTTTTTGGCTTCAGCCATCATCGGATTCATTCCCATTTGTACTTTTGATGCAAAGATTTGTGTAACTCCTACTGATATTGCAATAAGAACATATGGAAATACAGTAGAAATATCATTAAAACCGAAATCTGTAGCTACTTTCGATAAATCAGCTCCCAAAAAAGAGAAATTTAAAGGATCTCCTTTCGATACTTCTAATGAATCTACCTCTATCTTTCGCCCATTTAGTGCGACCTCGCTTCTATCATAGTTGATATTGGTATTTGATGGCGGTCGTATATATGCACTTATTTTGTCTAAATTTTCTAATATTATCGGAGTGTCTTTTTTGAATTCCGAAAATTCATCAACATATAGGGAGATACTTGAAGTTCTCTCCTCTGTGAGATTCTTTGCTTTTTCTTCATCACTAATTTCAGCTCTTTTTTCGTCTAATTGCTTTGTGAGTTCATCTCTGTTTTCATCTGTAACAAGCGCGAAATGATATGTTTTGTTGAGTTCGTAGCCGTTGGAGACAACTTTGTAATCAATTGTATACACCCCTGATTCTAATTCTGCTGTGTCGTATTTAATTGAGTCTTCTGGAAGTTTCTGACTTTCGCTATAAGCAACAGTGTTAAATGCATGAACACCTTGATCCACAAGATTAATTATCACGTTCCTAACCTGAATCAAAAGGATAAGTGCCAAGATCATATTCAAACATCCTCCAAGTTGACCAGGAAGGTATTTCGCTTGTACTTTTGCCAATTCTTGTGCTTGTTTTTCTTGGTTTTTCTTGTACTTCTTTTTTATCGCTTCAACTTCTTTTTGAAAAACTTTGTTCTTCTCTGCGTTTTTCATCTGTCTACGAGTCAAAGGAAGTGTTATCAACCTAGAAACAACTGCAAGTAGAAGTATAGCTACCCCCAAGTTACCTACGATGTCATAGAAGAATATCAAAAGATTGAACGTGGGCTCGTAAAAAATAGTACGTATAATTTCCATAATGAGAATATTTAAGTAAGTTGTGACTCCAAGGTGATAGCGTGTTTTGCAAGCCTAAGCACCTCGTCAAAATTCTTTTGTTGTAGATGATCGTTTATTTTTGTATTAATTTCTTCTCTCATCCTCTTTTCATAGTCTACCATTACAGGGACAATAACCTGTCCTAGTTCTTCAAAGTGATCGTCAAGTTTAGGGATAATTTGGATCAATTCCTCGAAAGTGTAATCTCCAGAGAGCTTATCCAGAATCATCCTTGCGATTTCTTTGGCTCTATCAGGAGTCATTTGTCCTGTTTCGAGTTTTTTCGTGATTAATTCGACTATTTTAGATTGGATCTCGGATTTGAGATCGACCGGATTTATTTGATCTGTCATTATTATTATGCTAACTCAAGATTATAACAGATATACAAGATTTTCTCAGCTTTTCAAAGCATCTTGAATATATCCTGCCAGCTTAACCTTATCTAATTCCCCCAAGATACTAAATCCACATGCACCTTTATGTCCTCCGGCAGATTCAGGGTTCATTTTTTTTGCTATCTCTAAGAGATTTATATCATTTTTGCCCTGATAAAAATTGTTTCTGTACAATCTTATTTTACTTAATCCTCCAAATTCACGAGCCTTCTCAACCACAATCACTCTTGTATCGATATGCTCAGCTGTATAAATATAGCTAGTCATTTTTTCTTTTAATTTATAATTTTTCAAATTTACAAATACAATATCCCCATTTTTTTCACTATTTTGCTTCACGAAGTCAGACATCTCGCCTCTGAGAGCAATAAATCTATCAATTTTCTCTTTCACATATGGGTGTTGACATACTTTTTCCAAGCTCATGCGTGAGAGTAGTTCGATAAGTAGCAAGTTGAAATACTTTTGATCACGATTAATTATCAAAGCTAACTTATATGTATCATTCGGATTAAGAAAATCTTCAAGAGATATGTTTCCTGAGTCAAATTTATTGATTTCGTGGATAATGGGTTCAAAATCAGAAAAATCTGCAACATCTTGGAAATAAGAATAAATTACTTGTGCAGCACTCTCGACAGGCATCCATTCGCCGATAAATTGTTTATCCGGTTTGTTACTTTCGTGATGGTCAAAAAAATATCCGCACAAGGGGGAATATCTCAAGTCAGCCATTAATGTTTTATTTGTAATCAGGTGATCAATTTTACCTTCTTGTATCTCAGATGCTTTGCTTTGAATAATTTCAACTTTGGGGAAAACTTTTCTAAGTAACGCTCCACACATAACACCATCAAAGTCACTATCAACAATTATTCTATCTAATTTATGATTCTCAACAAAAGATTTTCCACGTGGTTTGATTTGTTTCATCAATGTTTATAACAGATTTTGTATTATATTCAGCCACGCGATAACTGTAAAGCCCAAGACTTCATTTAGAGTAATTCTTCCTCACCGGGTAATGATTGTCTATACTTTATCGATTCGACCACTTTTAAGATTTCTTCTTCTTGTGATTCTGCAGTTTGACCACCCCACAGAATTATATACTCGCCTCTAAAACCAGTGTAGAAAATCTGTTTAGTCATACCTAGCCTCGCCTTATAGATTTCAGTAATTACTGCCGGTCTAAAATCGACCTGATAATCCTCTCTACTATACAAAAAATCCCTGGTAGGTGAGTAACGCTTAGCTTCTTTATCAATTTTTTCTAAATATTCCTCAGTACTTAGAACTTTTTCCGGTGCAAATGGTGAGTCAGACAAGAAAGGCAAAATAGCTATTAATGTACCATCAAAATCAGTAATGTTAGTAAATTGGTCTATTTCTACTGTACTTAAAATTCCACAAGTTCCTAAAGAACCCTTGCTGGAAGGAATCCATAGTGTATTGGCAAGCAATTCTATCTCACAATCCGGGAAAATATATTTCTGGCCGTTATTTGAAGTACCGGTAGGAGTTGGGGTTACACCATTCACTTCTACTGTCGGCGAAATACTTAACTTAATAGTAGAAGTCGGAACAATTGATGGAAGAGGAACTTTTTCATTTTCTTTTTTATTAGCGGACCAGGCATATATGAGTAATACGCAAAGTACAAGCAATAAGAAAATGACCAAGAAAATATATTTTTTCATAGAGTTTCTTTTCCCTACTACGATTATTTTCTTTTCGACTGGTTTGTCCTGCATTTTGTAATAAACTCAAAACTAAAGAAGACTTATATTGATTTGAAACATAGCGATATTTACATTAAACTATATTAACATTTTAAATCATTCACTGCCCGAATTGAACAAAGATCATATAATCACTGAGCCTCTTTTGGTTGCAATTTCCAAATATCTCCGACTTGTTAACTATATTGGGGCATCACAACTTTACCTAAAGGGAAACTTTCTTCTTAAGAGACCATTAGAAAAATCCGATATAAAAGAAAGAGTACTTGGTCATTGGGGTACTGTACCTGGGATTAACTTTATTTATGCAAACCTCAATATCCTAGCGAAAAGACATCAACAAGAAATTATGCTTATCGCAGGTCCTGGTCATGGATACCCTGCACTACTAGCTAATCTTTATGTTGAAGGGACATTAGGTAAATTTTATCCTGAATATAATTACTCAAAAGAAGGTTTCGGAAGTTTAATTAAAAACTTTAGTTGGCCTGGAGGATTCCCGAGCCATGCTAATCCCGAGACACCAGGTGTGATATTAGAAGGTGGAGAACTTGGTTATTCACTTTCATCGGCTTTTGGAGCTTGTTTTGATAATCCCAACCTAATAGTTGCTTGTATCATAGGAGATGGTGAAGCCGAATCTGGTCCACTTAGTGCAGCATGGCAAAGTGCCAAATTTCTAAATCCTGCAGAAGATGGTGCCGTTTTACCAATTGTCCATGTCAACAAATACAAAATCTCCGGTCCTACAATATTTGGAACAATGTCAGATGAAGAGCTTTATGATTATTTCAAAGGTCAAGGTTATCAACCGTTAATCGTCTCGGGTGACTATCTATACGAAGGAATGCTCACTGCTATGGAAGACGCATACCTACAAATCAAAAATATCCAAAATAATCCGGAGCAATTGAAACCTAGATGGCCGGTTATAGTGTTTGTGAGTAAAAAAGGCTGGACAGGGCCTGAAATTGTCAAAGGCAAGATGAATGAAGATTCATTCAGATCGCATGGAGTTCCACTAGAACATGTTCATGAAGACAATTCAGAATTCCTGGAATTATCAGAATGGTTGGCAAGCTACAAAGTCACAGAACTGTTAGACGAAAACTACCGTCCAATACCAGAAATTATGGATCTAGTCCCGGAAGACAAATATAAAATTGGTCTGAATAAAAACGCCCATGGTGGCGAAGTCAGTAAAAAATTAATACTACCTAATCTCGGTTCTCTAAAAATCCAAGAAGATTCGATCTTATCATCCGCACGAATCAGTAATATGATGGTACTCTCGGATTACCTTAGAGACGTCATAGTCAAAAATCCTAACAACTTCAGAGTAATGTCGCCTGATGAAACCGAATCGAACAAACTCAGTTCACTTTTCGAAGTAACAACGCGTAGATACAATTGGCCTGTTCCTGCAGGTTCGGAGAATGTCTCTCCAGATGGTAGGGTTATGGAGATTCTAAGTGAACACACATTACAAGGCTGGCTTGAAGGATATACTCTTACCGGGAGACATGGTGTTTTCATTACCTACGAAGCGTTTGGAATGATTGTGGCAAGCATGATCGACCAATACACAAAGTTCCTTAAGCAATCAAAATTAGTTAAATGGAGAAAGCCGGTCCCTTCGCTGAATATTGTTCTGACTAGTAGTAGCTGGAGACAAGATCATAATGGTTATTCTCACCAAAACCCCGGTTTGATTACATCAGTGTTAAATGACTATTCAAATTTTGTTCGTGTTCATTTTCCCGTTGATGCAAATATGCTCCTTGCTACTGTAGAGGAAGCATTTTCAAGTACTAATGTTGTAAATTTAATAGTGGCAGGAAAGCGTGAACTTCCCCAATACTTAACTATCGAAGAAGCAAAGAAACAAATGTTAACAGGAATGCACTCTTGGGACTTTATTGGAAACAACAACGAAAATCCAGACGTAGTTTTCACTGCTACGGGTGATTATCCGACCAAAGAAGTAATGGCCACAATCCAAATTCTAAAGGAAGACTTGCCTGAATTAAATACCAGATTTGTTAGTGTTTCAGAAATTACATGTTTTGGAATTGGGGATCATCCTATAGCAAGTAAAATCCAGGATCATCAATTTGATGAGGTTTTCACTTTAAATGCTCCTATAATTTATTCATATCACGGTTATCCTGAAGATATTAAACAACTCATCTTTAACCATCCTTCTAGTAGTCGGTTTGATATACAAGGATACACTGAGAGAGGAACAACTACTACTCCATTTGATATGTTAGTTCGAAATAATTGTAGTCGTTTTCAATTGGCAATTAGTGCAATAGAAAAAGTGATTGTCAACAAACCCGAATTAAAGCAGAAAGGTAATGCGGCAATTCAAAAGTACAAACAACTTCTTGAAAAACACAAAACGTATACGATAGAAAACGGTAACGATATTCCAGAAGTAACAAATTTCGTTTTTAAATTCCGCTAATGGATCATTTACTCTCGGTAAATGCAGGAAGTACTTCGGTAAAGTACAAATTGTTTAATGACAGTTTGGAGGTTATACTTTTTGGTCATATTGAAAACATAAAAGGCAAATTTGTCTCAAAGCTGGTAAAAAATGAATCAATATACACATGGGAAACTACAGAAAGTGATTTCCAAAAGCCTCATTTGTTAATTGCAAAAGAAATAACCGGCTATAAACTTTCAAAGATTGGTTTTCGGATTGTACATGGAGGTGAAAAATTCACTAAACCTACAAAACTTACGGAAAAAGTAATCGATGAACTTAAAGAACTCAATGATATGGCACCTCTTCACAACCCACCAGCTATTAAAATAATTCGACAATTTAAAAAACTTTTTCCAGATATCCAAATGTTCGGGGTGTTTGATACTGCTTTTCATTCCACAATAAAACCGGAACAATTCCTCTATTCACTTCCTTACGATTTATACAAGAAATATAAAATCAGAAAGTATGGATTTCATGGGATTTCACATCAGTACATCTTTGAGCAAGTTCGTAGTTTAGAACACAAAAACGATAGGGTTGTTTCTTGTCATCTAGGAGGTGGAGCTAGCATAACTGCAATTAAAAATGGACAAAGTTTCGATACCTCTATGGGCTTCACTCCACTAGAAGGTTTAACAATGGCAACTAGATCGGGAGATATCGATTCTGGAATTATATTCTATCTGGTAGAAAGGAAACTTTACCCGATCAAGGAATTAAAAAATTTGATGAACCATTTTAGCGGACTAATGGGAATCTCTGGAATCACTTCGGACATGAGAAAGCTTTTGGAATTAGAAAGGAAAGGTAATAAAAGAGCGCACCTAGCAATCGAAATCTACATTTACGATATTGTGCGATATATCGGTGCCTACATTGTCGCATTAGGTGGACTGGATGTGTTAGTTTTTAGTGGTGGTGTCGGGTCAGGTTCCGATGTGCTTAGAGAAAGAATTTGTGACAAATTAAGTGCATCCAACATCAGAATATCCAGAGTAAATAAAGGTAGAATCAATGTTGAAGAAAACTTAAAAATAAGTTCGAGAGGATCGCTTCCGATATGGATAATCCCTACTGACGAAGAAAAGATGATTGCGAAAAGTATAATTTAACCCTCGGACTTATTTCTCCTCGGTAATCTTTTGGAAGATTGCTTGCCCTTCCGAATAGGAGTGACTACCGAATTTCTTCTTGAAATCCTAGAAGAAATATCACTGTTATTATTTTCCATTTTATTGTGTAATTCTTGTGGCTTTGGTTTTCTGACTAGGGAGACTTGTAAAGAGATTCTGAGTATTATAATTATCAAGATGTAAAGTGCTAAAAGAGAACTAATTTGTGGTAATGTGTTTGCTCCATTTTTGAACCAATTTATCCATATTTCGATGTTTTTAATTGTGAAATGAATTAACGCGAATAGTAATGCTATGTACCCTACCCTTAATAATTTTCGCCATCTTACACCACCAATCTTTTTAGTCGCATAGTTATTCGATATTAACGCCATCATTGTAAAAATCAATAATGACAACGCCCCCAAGATAAAGGGAATTCTATTATTAATAGTAAAATTTAATATTATCCAATCTTTATGAAGAATAAATTTCTCAAGACCTGTGTTTGCAAAGAAGTAGAAATAAAGAGAATTCAAACCATGCCAAAGTACAAAGAAATATCCAACTAGGCCTAAATATTTTCTGTAGGCAACTTTCCTGTCGAGAAAATCCCAATAAAACCCCAGACCGCTTAGGGCAAACGAGGCACCCATCAATATGATTGCGGTGGAAGCCGTAGCTTTGTTAATTAACTCTAGGGAAAAATTATCACCTTGGAAATAGTAGTAGTAACAAACGAAAAGGAACACCAACCCTCCAAAGCTAAATGTATTTAGCCAAAATTTTAGAATTGGATTAAGCTTCGTCTCATTCATAAAGCTAGATTAACAAAAAAGAACAGGCAACCAGTCCAGCAGTTTCTGTCCTCAAAACAGGCAAGTCTAATTTAACGAGTTGAAACCCCTTTTCTGTCGCTCTTTGAATTTCATGATCAGAAAACCCACCTTCGGGGCCTATACAAATTAATATTTGATCTTCAGGCTTAATTCTTTCTTTTATAGATTTGATATCAATGGATTTATTCACCTCTGAATCTGTGTGAAGAATAAGTTTGTAATCTGTTTTCAGATTGAGTAGTTCTTCGAAACTTGAGGCAGGAGCAATTTCGGGAATAAAATTGTTTACGCTTTGTCTGGAAGCTTCTTGAACAACTTTCCCGAGTCTTAACATTTTCCTTTCGTCGTAATGTTTGACTTTTACAACGCTATAATCACTTTCAAATAATACAAATTTTCGAACCCCTACTTCTGTATTCATACGTAGGATTGTGTCTATTTTTCCGGCTTTGGGCAAACCTTGGGCTAAGGTAATCTCCGGTCTTTCGGGCTTATCCTCAATCATTTTTTCTATAACTTTCGCAACCATCACTTCTTTACTCAATAACTCAACTTCAGACATGTATGATATCCCATTTCCATCGAACAAGATTACCTTGTCTCCTTTTTCAATGCGGAGAACTTTTCTGGCATGTTTGAGTAATCTGTCATCTCTCAGATAATACTTACCTTTGGCATATTCATAGTCTGACAGGAAGAATCTCGGAAGTGATCTCATATTATTCTTGATTGATAATCGGGGAGTTAATTATGCTACTTACCATCCGTGCTTCAAAATGCACCATATATATGCTTCCAATCGCCACTACAACAGGGAATAAGAATAAACCGATGCAGAGCAAAACAAGGAATGCTGACATATAAACTGAAAATGTAATTATTGCTTGAACTAAGAAAATGAGTCCTCCGATGATTAGGAGTTCTTTGAAATTTGATCTGACTGTGTTTACAACCTGTGACAAATTGATAGTATCTGCAATCCTAAAATCGTTGGCAAGAAACCTGGCGGTAATGAGTGGATAGAAGAATAGTCGTGTTAAGAATTGTAATAATCCTCCAACTGCTGAAATTCCATACCCGATAAAGACAAATATCCAATATCCGTCGTTTAAAGAAAAACCGGCTGTTTCTATAAGTTCTGTCGAGAAGCCATTTACAAATCCTCCTATAAAAGAAATCATAGTGGGAATTAGGATGTAGGCCCAGAATGAAAGATTAAGCTTGAAACCTTGCGAAATCCTTGTTCCATAATTCGCTAGATATCCGACACTTTCAACTTCTCCATTCTTTGTCATTACTTTTATCAAGTCTAATTTGTAACCTGCTAAGTAAAATTGCAGAATTAGGAAACCTATCAAAGTGGCAATAATTACTAAAATCATAAAAAAAGCCGCTAAAATCACTTCACCTAATCCAAGAAAAATGAAGAAAAGGTATGCAATAAATATCGTAGTAAGGAAAATAAGGTATAAACCACCAATACCTAAACTTCTACTCTTCCAATCACGGAGTTTGAAGAATTCTGTAAATACCTTATTTGTATCTATTTTCATGTTTAAATCGTTCATATTAGTAAAATATATATTAAATAATCGGTGGGTGCTTTTTGGAACTTTTTTTTAGTTTCTTACTTATAATTTCAGATACATCCATATCTAGATGATCTGCTAACTCTATAGAATATATCAGAATGTCGGCCAATTCCTCCTCTATCCTCTCACGCAAAACAGAATCTACTTTTGACTCTTTTTCAATCTTTTTATGATCGGTGAATAAGAATAATTGTAATAACTCACCGGCTTCAACAATTATCGCTTCACTAAGGTTCGCCGGATTATGATATTTTCTCCAATCACGCTTAGAAACGAAATCTAGAATCTCATCCTTAACTGAACCAATAGTTCTTTTATGGTCTTTTTTGCTCTCCATGGCTAATTATATCTAATTAACCAAACAATATAAATGAAATTTGTTATCAGAGGGTAAATCTCATATACTAATTTAAGTAAGATATAATAAAATGCAAAATCCAAATACAATACAAAATCCTGTTCCAGTTCAAAACAAACCCCAAATTGCGGGACCAGTAGAACCGCAGGTTACAAATACTAAACCGGGACCTTATGATAACTACGCACTTGGTTCATTTCTATTGGGTACTCTATCCATTTTGTTGAGCTTAATCGTTTATCCTGGATTGGCACTAGGAATAATGTCTATCATCTTTGGTTTAAGAGGTAAACAATCCTCTACCAAATCCAGATTGGCAAAAATTGGTATTATACTTGGAATAATAGGATTAATTTCCTCAGCATTCTGGGGTGCCATGAGTCTTTATCTAGCGGTTGTATCCGAGCTTTAATATCTTCCAAAATTAGAACACCAACCTAAGTAACTCCATTAGTATCATTAATACTATAAATACTATTATTAGCAATGTGAGAATTATTAATAACTTCAAGGCTAAATCAATCGGCCTATATGGAACAAGCTCAAAATAATATAAATCATAAATCTTCGCATATAGCGCAGGATACTGAACCGTTCTAAAGTAAATCCACTTCTGCCTTAGGTAGTTGATCAATTTAGTAAGATTATTCTTGGTCAGAATTTTTTTACGAGGTATCTTTACAATTTTTTTCTCAACTAGAGGTTTTTCAGACTCTATTTCCATCTGATTGACAGAGGCTTTGACTTGAGAAGCATGCACCACAGGTAAACTTTCGTGCCCACTTACCTCAAGAGGTTCGGGTTCAGTACTTATATATTTTTTATTTGAAATATCTTCAGGTAAATCGAACATTTCTATCAATTGATTATCTCTATTCTATAATTTCCCAGATGCAAGGACAAATTACAAGAGAAATGTTATTATGAGAATCGGTTAATTTTTACATCGAAGATATGTCTGATAAACCTGGAAAACGACTTCTCAATAACATCACGTTCTTTGGCGATTCTGCAATACCTGAGGAGAGCCCGATATATAAAGATGTGTGGAATGCAGCTCAGTGTTTAGCAAAAAATGGTTATACAATAGTGAATGGTGGAGGTCCGGGAGTTATGAAGGCGGCAACTGACGGAGCAGAATCAGTAGATGGAACAACCATTGCAATATATTGGCAACCCAAATTGGCATCTTTCTTTGAAGGTCGTAATCTAGCAAACGTGACAGATGAGTACGAAACAGCCTCTAACTACATGACAAGAACACTTGGTTTGATAGAGAAAGGAGATGCATATTTGGTATGCAAAGGAGGTACAGGTACTGTTTCTGAGTTTGGTATGGTTTGGGCGTTGGCAAAACTATATTACGGATGTCATAAACCAGTTATACTATATGGTGATTTTTGGGATCCAATCGTAGAAAGTCTTCAAACTCATTTGAATATAGACGAAACGGAATTGGCAGTTCTTTACCAAGCAAACACTCCGGAACAAATTTTAACGATATTAGAAAAGCACGAATTACGGATAGGAAACTGCGCTGAAAAACAAATCAGTGGTGATGAATCTGCCTTCATTTTAAGCCCAAGACATCTCACGAATATAGTAGCTTATGATCAAGAGGCGAGCTCTTACGATGAACATTTCGCTGGAAAGCCCGTGTCCCATGTTCAACTTGATGAATTTATATCCCTTGTTCATCCACCTGCGAAAGTCTTGGATTTGGGTACCGGATTTGGTCAAGACGCTAAATACCTATCCACAAAATACACAGTCACTGGTGTTGAAATATCTCCAAAGTCTGCGATGATTGCTAAATTCGAAAACCCGGACATGGAACTAATAGTAGACGATATGGTTAAATACGACTTCGGTAAAGAGAAATTCAAAGGTATCTGGGCTAGAAACTCATTACACCACATCGAAGAGCAATATCAGGATCTAATTTTCAAGAAAGCATATGATTCCTTAGTGGAGGACGGAATATTCTATTTGGTAGTTCGCGAAGGCGATGGTGAGAAAGTTGAAGTTGATGAAAGAGGTTACCAAAAAATAGAGAAGTTTTATCATCTATATACAAAAGAAGAAGTTTTCGAAAGAGCACAAAAAGCGGGCTTTGTTGTAGAAAAAATTGAGACTGTAATGAGGAGCCACGAGTGGCTAAATATAATCTTGCGAAAAAAAGAAACAAAATGAAAAGATTTAGAATCTTATTTGATGGTATTATAATGGGAATCGCAGAGATTGTGCCCGGAGTCAGCGCCTCCACTGCGACTTTATTATTAGGTATTTACGATGACTTTCTTAATCTGTTAGAGAGTGTTACAAATTTCGTTAGAGATTTCCTTCAATTCATACTTAGGAAAAGTACAAGAGTAAATCTGATAAAATCTTTCAGAAAAATCCAATTTGCTTATGGAATTCAACTATTCATAGGTATGGTAATTGGTATCGTTCTTTTCTCAAATATCGTTGATTACTTTTATGAGAATAACAAAGGTATTGTTCAAGCTGTGTTTTTCGGGATAATACTTGCTTCTATAGCTATACCCATAAAAATTGTTAAAAAGCCAAAACTTGCTGATATACTATTCCTCATAATTGGTTTTCTTGCGTTCTTCACTGTAATAAAAATGGGACAAGTTAGCGATGCAGAGTCTATCCCGCTTTGGTTGATATTTCTTGGAGGAACAATTAGTGTATCTGGAATGGTTCTTCCCGGCGTAAATAGTTCGTTTATTCTAATACCTCTCGGTATTTATGAATTAATCTTAAAAATCGTAAAGGAATTCAGCCGTTTGAACTTTAGTATAGAACTTATAACACAAGCGGTGATTTTTGCATTAGGAGTTGGTTTTGGCTTAATCACTTTTGTCAAAGTTCTAAAGTATGCGTTCAAAAACCATATCACAAAATTATTCTCCTTAATTGCAGGTATAATGGTTGCCTCTCTAATAAGTCTTTGGCCTTATCATGAAGTTGATTATAACAGTGGCGCATCCATAACAATCTCCGTAATCCTCCTACTTTCGTTGATATTAACATTAGTATTCATACTGAAGACTAAACCAGAGGAAGAAGTCACTTTGAATCGCTAGTTTGTGATTATTTAGTCTATCCAATATAATAAACTTATATTAATAATCAAAAAATGGAAACTGCCAAATCCTCTAGTAGCCTTTTATTAAAACTTGCCATTGCATTCTTCACATTTTCATTAATCACTACATTAGTTGTGGTGGGAATGTTAATCACAAAAAGCACAGGAAAGACCTGTAATTATAACGGAACGATATATAGTGATGGAGAAGGATTCACGAATGACTGCAACAGTTGTAGTTGTCAAAATGGAGAAGTGACATGCACCACCATGGCTTGTGAAGTTAATAGTGATGATGATATCTTCTATCCTGAATCAGATTATGAAGATGATGGAGAAGTTGAAGAAGGAGGAAATCCTGAAATCACTGAATAAATTCCCCAAATATTAAAGTTTTACCAGAAAATCAATAATCTTCGGAAGAAATATTATTATCGCTACGTAAACAGAGAACATAGCAGAAATTAAGACTGCACCAGCTGCAATATCCCTAGCATCTCTAGTTGACTCGTAACTCAAACCTAAGTCATCCCTTAGTTTATTACAAATGTCTTCAACTACTGTGTTTATAGTCTCGAGACTCATGACAAGTCCAAAACAGATAAAGACAGCTATCCACTCTACTAAAGAAATACTGAATATAAGTCCAGCAATAGTAACTACCACAACTGCTATCATATGAACTCGCATATTACGTTCTTTCGAAACCAGAGAAATACCTCTAATCGCGTGTGGAAAACTTTTGAAGACTTTCTTTATATCCATAAATGTATTTAGTCAGGGATAACTTTTTGTTCTACTCCTTTGACGCTGTTTTTTGGTAACCAACCAGATTGACCATTGGATAATTCAATTCTGTACCATTCTGCAGATTCTTGGATCATTGTAAATTGTTCACCTTCATCTGCAAGGTAAATGACATTCGAACTTAGACTATTACTTTCATAAACCCTGTATTTTGAATCTTGTGTTGTTAGACCAACTTTAAGTTCGTCAAATGTTGTTTGTGTCTCGTTATCCTCTTTTTTTGTCTCAACACCCTGGACTGAAGATGATGGCTCGGGAGTCGGAACATTTGTAGCCTCAGGGTTTTGTGATTCAGAATTTTGAGTTGGTGGAACGATTTCCATCGAGCACTTACGCTCCATTACTCCGATAATATCTTGAATGAAGACCAAATACATAAGTAATATAAACACTAAGAAAGCTCCAAGATCAATAATTAACTTCTTTTTATCTTTCTTTTTAGTCTTCTGTAGATGTTTGTAAATAAATACCACAGTTACGATTAATCCTATCAAGGATACTCCCACGAATATTGGAGTTCTATTCGAACTGATTAACACAGGTGCCCCTGTACAAACTTCTTCGTATATTTTCTCAGGTAAAACTTTGAATACTACCCTATTTTCGTAAAGAGAGTCAGGACCTACAAAAACTTTAATAACCCCATAATATTCACCTGCTAGAAGTCCATGGTTTTTAATAATTGCATTTACCTCTGAGAATAAATATGCTGGTGCCATTTCGATTAAATCCGTCTCCAAAACAACGACTTTTTCTTCTAATAAATTCTCTACAGTAACTTGGACCTTTGATGGTGCAACTGGTGTATTACCGTTATTTTGAATCTTAAGGTTGACGTTCATGTCTTCCTTCTCATATGTGTCTGGAATACTTGCAGATCTTATCTCAAGATCAATGATACTATCATCTGTTGTAGCAACCTTTATATCCACCCTGGCTCCTTTAACAATGGAGACACCTTTTACTTTTTCTTTAGGTGAAGCTAAGATTCTAAATACACCTTTATAGTCTTTTATGGCAGCGTCTGCTGGTACATTTACAATAACTTTAATAGGAACTCTTTGTTCTCCAATTGGAAGTAAAACGTTCATACTTGGTTCAAATGTAACCCAACCATTCATTTCCCCTAAATCAGGTTGAATGATTGCAATAAGTTCCTCATCTGGATCGGACCTTGAAATGATCATCTCTTGGATGTATTGTGTACCTTTTTTAAGAGAGGTATTTGTAATACCTGCAGGCGATATACCGAAACCAGCATGAACAACGCTAGGTAATAGAAAGAACAGTCCGACACTCAAGAAAATTGTAAATAATGTTTTTTTCATAGTTACCATTCGATTAATTCTCCTAGATAAGCTAACACGGTATTCTGACCTGAGTATATTCCTGGGGGAATACCCGTTGGTATTTCTAAACCCCACCAAATATTCTTTGTTGCAGGTGAACCTGTTACTGTTGTTTTCAAAACGTTCAATTCATATTCTGTGGATGTTCCTGTAAGTGCTGTTCCACTAGCATAAGCAGTACTACCTGCAAGTGCATGCTTCTGATAACCGACTCCAATAACTCCACTTCCACCATCAGTCATGTTCGTACCTGATAACTCACTATCGATTCCGACATTTCCTGTAGCTGTGACTGTCGTAGTTTTATCCAAAGGGTCATTTTTCTGTCCAACATTTAGAGATCCATAGTTTATACTCCCTGTCACATCTAATGCCGCTAAGGAGACTACCTCGACTCCTGCAGAAACTTCAACGGCATTTGAGGCTGTATCATCATCAATCGCTTTCACAGTATTTAGCCAATTTTGTGCAGGATATTGAGAATCTGCATCTGTGGGATCAGCATGATATTGAACAACCACTGTGCAAGTATAATCAGCTAAGTCATCAGTCGATCCTGTACAAGTTCCTCCAACTACGCTACATGAAACTTGGGCATAGCAATAATTGTTATTATCTTCTGCATTAGTATCACAACCTGTATATCCGATTGCACTTCTATAGAGACCTGTTTCTACTGTGGTTAAATCTTGACAGCTGTTATTGTCATCTACTGTTGCCGTAACCGAAACATTAGATGTAGAACCTTCTGGTACAGATATATTTGCCGCACTATTTAATGTTACAGAACTTACTACAGGAGCTACATTATTTATCACATAAGCTCCCGTTCGATAGTTTGAAGTAGATCCAAAACTATGGCTATCGAAAACATACGCATAATAATTAAAGGTATCATCAGGTGCCACAGCAGCGATACTTAACTGACAACTAGGATTTGATCCAGTGTTAGATGATGCGCAAATTTGAGTTCCAGCACAACCAGATGCAGTAGCGCCTGAAGTATCAGCACACACTACTAATTTAACAGTATCTTGAACAGTATCATTGTCGCCATCGGAAGCTGTTGCTGTGAAAGTCATTGTTCCTGCGGGATCGGCTCCAGAGTCTGCTCCACCTCCTCCGTTATCGACTACAGCAGAAAACGCAGGATCATGATTAACCTTAAACGGAGAACCTGTAGCACCACTACCTATGTTTCCAGGTGTCGAACAACTTGCTGATGAGGAGTTATTGTCGCAAACAAACGCATACCAATCGTTACTTTGTGCGTCGCCATCTAATGTTGTATATGAACATGATGCTTGAACACCCGAATCTGTGGCTGTTGAGATACACCAGTTTCCACCTCCACATGTTGGCGCAGCACCGGCAGTTCCGGCTGTAACCGTGTCAGTTTTACATATTGCAAGATAATAGTCTTCTGAGTTTGAATCAGTAGCGGTTGCTTGGAAAGTTACATTCGAACCTTCATTTGTTGGTGTTGTAGCATCACTCGCTGTACTTTCTGCAGGTCCTGCGGTAATCGTAGGCGCAGAGTTTCCAACTGTCACACTTGTAGTTACAGTCTCAGCATGTACAAGAATCTTGAAGCTTAAAAGAAGAACGCATAAAAAGACAATAAGTCCAAAGGTAATATACACAAAATTTCTAATCTTCTCTGTCATTGAAATAAATATGTGTGAACAAAAATGTAACATAATTAACTTTCAACTACAATCATGAATATGCAATAATTACCATTCACCTAATTCCCCTTTAATGGCAGTCACAGTATTAGTTCCAGTATAAACTCCGGGAGGAATTCCTGTTGGTATTTCCAAACCCCACCATGTATTTTTTGTTTCTGGTGTATTCGCAATAGTCGTCTTCAGAACATTTATTTCATACTCTGTCAAAATTGTAGTTAGAGGTATCCCACTAGCATAGGCGGTTCCAGAAGCTAGAGAATGTTTTTGGTAACCCACATTGATGATTCCGCTACCGCCATCACTCATATCTGTACCGGCTAGTTCTTGATCCAAACCCACATTTCCTGTCGCTGTCACTACTGTAATTTTATCTAATGGATCATTCTTGTCTCCAATATTTAATGATCCATAGTTAATTACATTCGTAACATCGAGAGCGTTTGTTGTTAGGACTTCCACCTCAGCTGAAACTTCCAAATCATGATTCTGCGAATTATCATCCATAACTTTTACTGTATTTAACCAATTCTCTAGTGGAAATAAACTATCGGTGAATGTAGAGTCAGCGTGATATTGCATATCTACGCTACAACTATAATCAGAAAACTCGTCAGTGCTCCCGGTACATGTTCCTCCAGTTAAGGTACAAGTCACTTGAGCATAGCAATAGTTATCATTATCCTCAGCATTTGTATCACAAGCAGGATATCCTATTTCCGACCTATATACACTGGTTTCCACAGTCATAACATCCTGACAGCTATTGTAGTCACTCACAGTAGCGGTGACTGGAACACTTGTAGTTACTCCTTCTGCTAATGAAATATTTAATGAATTATTCAAGGTGAGAGATACGACTGTTGGTGAAACATTGTTAATTATATAAGTTCCAGTGACGTAATTAGAGGCCGATGCAAAACCATGACTATCGAACACATATGCATAATAATTATAACTTCCGTCAGGAGCTACAACTGGAATATTTATCTGACAAGATGGAATTGAAGCGAAAAAAGCCGAGGTACAGAGTTCAACTCCAGAGCAACCGGACGCTGTTGCACCATTGGTGTCAGCACAGACGACTAACTTGACAGTGTCTTGAAGTGTATCAATATCATCGTCATTAGCAGTACTTGTAAATGTCATACTTCCTCCTGGGTTCGAGCCCGAATCAGCTCCACCTCCTCCGTCATCGGCAATTGCTGTGAAAGTTGGATCATGATTCACTTTAAATGGTGAACCCGTACTTCCAGATCCAGTGTTTCCGGGTGAAGAGCAACTTGCAAAAGAAAGATTATTGTCACAAACAAACGCGTACCAAACACTACTTTCCGGATCACTATCTTGTGTACTGTAAGTGCATGATGCTTGTACCCCGGAATCTGTCACAGAAGAGACACACCAGCTTCCGCTACTACACGTAGGTGGTGCGCCCCCTACACCCGGGATAACTGAATCTGTTTTGCAAATTATTAAATAATAATCTTCAGCACTAATATCGGTTGCTGTTGCTCGAAAGGTAAGATTGTTTCCGACATTGATTGGATTAGTCCCATCACTAGGTATACTTGTACCAGGCTCAGATGTGATTACCGGAGAAGAATTACCGGCAGTCACAATCGTGATGACCGTTTCAGCAGATACAACAACTCTAAAACCTACTAAGTAGACTCCCAAGATGATTACAGCTACTACTAATTTACTTTTTTGAATATTTAATATTTTCAATTAATTAATTATATTTTGTATGTTTCTCGAAATTTGTGTTTTACGGTAAATTATCATTTTTTGACAGAACTACATTTGAGCCTGAATATACTCCCAAAGATTGTCCCGGATCCAGTCCGAGTCGCCAATACAAATTTTTAGTCTGATTGGAAGGAGACGTTGTCGGTTTTGCGAGATTAAGTTGGATCCTAAATGCTGAAGAGGTTAAATCTGTACCACTTCCATAACTAAATGTAGTCATTGAATATTCTTGCTGTCCTACAGGTATCATAGAACCCGCACATGTTGGATGATCTGTACACATATTATCCCCTGATAACTCAAGATCAAGAATTACATTTCCCTCATTTGTTACCAAAGTAGTTTGTTCGGCACTACTATCACCAACCAACATCAATCCATAATCAATTGAAGTGACAATTTCCAATGCTGAGAGGCTTTCTACATCAGGTGCATTGATTGAACTAAATGCACTTCCTGTGTCACTGTGTGTATCAATTGCTTCCATCCAACCCCTCCAATATTCGGATGGCATCGTACTATTCGTATCGGTCGCATCAGCGTGAAAATACATACCTGCCGTACAAGTAGCTGTACATGTATTTCCGGAACAACTCGTCAAATCACACACAGCATCTGCATAACAGTTGTTATTATCAGGAGTACAGCTTTCCGCCTCTGCAACTCCAGATCTATACAATTTCCCCGTCACACCGGATATCTCTGCATTACCATCCAAATCTGTAATCGTAGATGTCCAGCTCACGTTATATGTTGAACCAGCTGTTAATGCAATATTTTGGCTATTATTTACAACAACGGTCCCAACAGTGGGCGCATTATTTATTGCAATTGATAATACAGTTTCCCAACCTATGTTATATGGTGATAAATCTCCGATTGAATAGATAGCCCCAATCTTTCCATTTCCGGTATTATTCACACTATAATTTGTATAGATTTCGGTTGCATCTGTGACCAAAGTAGAACTAGTACCCCACGACCAGCTCGGACCAGCAGAATAAGCTGCTTTCTTTGTGAATATATCGTCACTTGTAGAACCTATATAGCCAAGATAAACATCATTTGTAGAAGCGTCTTTTGAAAGACCTAAATAGGTATTATCTGTATTAGTATCTAATGATGAGTTTGTGTAATCCCAATCCCCGTCATATCGATCATAATAAATACTTCCTGATGAATTTACATACGCCAAGTGAACATAGTCGACAGTGTTTATTGTCTGCCCAACTGTTGAGATATTTTTATGTAACCCAGTTGAGAGTCCAGTAACTATCGAGTCTTGAACTCCCACTGAACTGGAACCTAGTAATAGGCGGTTATAAAACACGTCTGTACCATCGGAGTAGAGGTAGTCGATTTCGTTTTGAATTGTAGTATTTGTGGACTCAACAAGGATTTCAATTATACCAATTTCTGGAATTAGGTCAAAAGCTCCTGGAACTAAGTCATTATATATAACAGCCTCTAACGAACTAATCTTTTCTGCTGACCACCCACCCGAGGGTGTAGCTAAAGTCACATAATCTGTCCAACTAGAATTAGCATCTGTATTCCTAATTCTTCCCAAAAATTGTCCTGAAGAAGTACCACCATCGGTGTAAATATCTACAACGAGATCCAAAGCTGAAGAGAAATCGATCGAATAACCAGATTTACCATGAAATCTAGACTTAACGCTACTAATACTTCCCGGACCTAATCCATTTGTTCCTTCAATGCTGATATGGTTAGTAAGTCCATTATCTTCAGATTTTGCTGTACCGGTCGCAACTGTTGAATAGTCGCTATCGTCCACATTAGTTTCATTTGTCCAAACTCCATTGGGGTCAGATGCTTCAGCATCTGACCCATCAAAATAATAGGTGTTCGTCTGCACTGGCGCGACACCGGTGGAGTCGTAGTTATTGATATAACTCCACTTTGTTTTCACATCCTGCAATGCACCATGCATCTCTAAAACAGTCTCCCCACTCCAGTTTGTACCATTGTACATGTCATACACTATGTCATCCTGATCGTCCTCATAAAAAACATAAACATCGGTTCCTTTAATATAAAGTGAAGGTTCAAATCCAATATTGTTATTTGTAATATCAATTGTCCAGCCGGAACTCCACGAACTAGTCTCATTGCCATCGGTTCGTTTCGCAAGAGTAATATCATCGAGTGAACCATCATTTCTTACATAAGACACCCATGTGTTTCCAGTTGAATCGATTCCTACAGAGGTGCTAGCTTCTGCTGCAGTGTCATTAATATCTGTATCGACATCATGCAATGTGAAACTGGATGCATCATTTTGATTACCCACTGCTAAAGTAAGATCGAAGTCAACGTTGTTGTCGTAGCTAATTATAGGAATATTATCTTCATCGACTGTAATATCGGGATAGTTGGACTCAACAGTTTCAATAATTACGTCCGATGAGTTCCATACCTGATTAACCCTATTATCATAATTCACAGTGACTTGTTCTGTAGAAAAGTTGTAATAAGTGTAAACTACATGTGGGATGTCATTTTCATCCAGTGATATACTAGCGTTACGAAAGCTATCACTTGCACTATAGTTAACTATAGTTTCAGGTGTACCAAATTGGTTATCATGCGTAGTAAATGTTAAATATAGTAAATCGTAGCTGGGATTGCCGGTACTATAAATTAAGTATAATTTGTCGGTGCTATCAATTGCCATACCTTCTATTTTCGTACAAGCCGGATCATCTGCACTATCTTGTATTGCCCATGTAATCCCATTATTTTCTGACTTCCACATTTCACAATTTCCACCGTCATTTATAAAACTATAAAGTATTCCCTTGCTTGTTCTAATAATTTGTCGGCCGGTCCCATTAATTTCACCAAAGTCACTCGCATCATCAATATTCGTCGGAATCCTTCTCAAATTAAGCGAATCATAGTACACGTCCGTTCCATCAGAATATAGATAGTCAATTTTATTCGTGCCGAAGTTATTCCACTCGAATGACCATTTGGTTTTGACATCCTGGAAGGTCCCGGTATGTAAAACTTCCTCTCCAGACCAGGTTCCGGTAACCGGATCAAATATATCGTAGGCGATATCGTTTTCGTCGTTCTGATAGAAGACGTAAATTTCCCCAGTTCCGTCAATTGCTATACTTGGCTCATATCCAATATCTGTTTTGGTGGTAATGGTAGACCAAATTGACCAACTGGCAGCGTTTGCATGTTTTGCTAAAGCGATATTATTACTAGCATCTACATACGCTATCCAGGTATCGCCACCTGTATTTGTTCCAATAGCTGTTCCTCTTTGATTACTAACATCATTTATAGAAGTATCTACGTCTTGTAGAGTAAATGCAGAGGCATTGTTGGTATTGCCTATGGCCACGGTAAGATCATCTCCTTCTGACTGTACATAGGAAATCTCAGGAACATTATCTTTATTAATATTAATATCCACATTTCTAAATTCAGCCCATCCTCCGGTAGAAGACTCTATTACTACCGTAGTCTGCCAAGACCCTCCTACACGATTTCTATATTTCATATAATGGATTGGAACAGTACTATCAATATGAAAAAATGCGACGTGAGCGATGTCGTTACCATCTAGCGCAATAGCGACAGAGGAAACATCATGCTCATCATACATATTATCTGAAGCTACTTGCTCTGTACTAGAGAAAGTGTCACTTGCAGTAATATATTTCGAATATTCTAAACTATTAATTGCTACAGAATCCGAATATACTGCATGGATATCATCATTGGAGTCTATTGCTATTGCCACATGACTATCGCTATCGCAAACTTCACTATCTGTATTCATCCATGTTACACCATTATTGCTTTTCCACATTTCACAATTACCCCCATCGTTTACAAAAGAATAAAGAGTTCCGTTATTAGTACGAACTATTTGTTTGCTAGCCCCTGGAAGTGATCCGAAATCACTCGTATCATCTATATTTACTGACTCGGGTACCAATTGATAAAGCTTCATAACTTCTTCAGTCGAAAGTGCGCGGTTGTATATACGTAAATCATCAACGCCGCCTTTAAACCTTCTTGAAGAACCGGGACTGGTTGTTTCAGTTGCTCCTATTTGCATACCAATATTCTTTTCAAATGAACCCCTACTTGATATATTTACCTGTCCCGAAAATACTCCATCAGTATACATTGACGCAAAGCCACTTCCCCTATCAACAATTCCCACGAAATGGTGCCAAATATCTGTATCCATCCCCCCTTCAACATAGTGATCTATTGCAAAACCTCCAGTTCCATCATATCCAATAAATGCAAAATACGGTGGTGAAACCCCTTTGTAATACCTTACAACCCATCCCTGTGACGAAGTAGCTGCTGATTCTGTCCCGGCGATATCAATATTATTATCACTACTAAATTGAGTACCTGCAGGTTTTGCCCAAAGAGATATAGTAAAAGAATCTGTGCTTTCTGCGATGCGCATTGAAGTACTATCACTTACATTTATATAATCATCAGAACCATCAAAATTCCCAGATCGTTCGAAACCTGCTCCTGTTGTAGTAACACCGCCCAGCGTTGTTCCATCATTTCCGTTTCCAGAATTATCCACAACCTCGTCAGTGGCACCATTCCAGCTTGTCTCATTCATTTTCCAATAAGCAACTAAACCTTCTTCTAACGAATCGAAATACTCCGACTCACCACTTCCACCAAATGTTGGAAGACAAGAAGCACCAAGACTATCTTCCCACATAACATCAGAGTCATCCCATCTACACCCTAACAGCTCAGTATCTATTACAAATGTTGCGTACATATCCTCGTTAGAAAGTGCTGTTATTGTTCCATATACATTTGAAGACGTTTGTGCATTAGAGAGCTGATATGGAGTAGCAGTCCAAGTCCAAGTTGATGGGTCTGTTGACGCATCTTCAGCTGAAACGACTGTTTTGTAGACATAATCAGTTCCATCATTATAGGTTGCACCTAACCAGATATGATTTGCAGAATCAGATGAGACGTACGGTGCAGAATACGTTCCAGTTTCATCCATAGCGAGAGATACATCAGTATCCCAAGTAATATCCGTCTCACTTAGTACCCCCTGGCGAAGTTTTATATTTCCACCATCTACAACTGCCACAACTATATATTCTACGGAACTTATAGAACTCCACCACACTGAGAAATCGTTGGTGTCATAAGGTAATCGTCCACTTGCAGCCGTTGTTGGATTTGTCCAAGTTGAACCATCATCTGATGAATATTTCACTTCTATCTCATCTCCATCGTGATTGAAACTCCAATATCGGGAATTCTGATCATCATAGATTATTTTTCTCTGGAAAGACGAGCCAGTTGTATCTTGATTTGTTGAAGTTCCTATACAACCGTTTGGAGATATTGTCCAGTTAGCACTATTGTTTCCTGAGTTTACTGAATTACCAGCTGTAACGGATTTTGTAGTTAAATTAATATCTTGTAGATCTAGATGTGAAGCAGTTACCGTAGCTGATATATCAATATCCAGAATTGCTGAGAAACCTTTTAAGCCTGATCTTACCCTTAACATGTTATTACAATCTGTCCCTGTCAAGTTCAAACTTCCGTTTGCATCAATTGCATTAGTATAGGACTGCTGGAATCTAATTTCTCGATCGCCTCCTGTTATTTCAAGATTATAAAAGGTATTCGGTCCCATAATGCTTTGGAAAGTATTTTCTGGGCTATTAAGAATGACTTTTCCGTTGTTGTGGGTAAAGCTCCCTTCATAATTGGAAAATGTACCACTAACAGTCAATGGGGCAGCTTGATTAGAGGATGCATGGTAGCTTGCACTCCATTCTCCAAAACCAAAGATACCTGTGACATTCATAGCCGTGTCATTAGTATTTGCATTAAAAGTTGCTGTACTTCCAGATGAGTAACCAAGACTAAAGGACCCTAGTACATCGATAGTACCTGTTTGAGATGTATAAGTTACAGGAGATGACAAACTAATATCACCTACAATTAAATTATAGTATTGTATTGCTAAGACTGTAGTCGCACTTGTGCCTCTATATTTTAGTGTTGAAGTTCCACTAGTAAAAGTCCCATTTATAACCAAGGGTGTTCCAGAACCATTTAAGTTTATCGTGTTAGCACCTGCATTGAATGTTCCCGCATCTATTGTGAAAATATTTGAAATGGTCAAATTACCACTCGAAGTAAATGTACTTCCAGTTTGGTTTAGGTTAAGGTTGTGATATGTTTCGGCTTGAATTTCGGTAGCTGAAGTACCGGTAAATTCGACGGTCGAGTTTGTCCCTTCAGTAAGTGTCCCAGATAATATAAATGGTCTTGATGCACCAGTACCTGAACCTGTAACTTTTAGACTATATCCTGACGATTGGAGGTCTAGAGTATCACCCGCAGTTACATTCATGTTTTGCACTGTGACAGAACTCCCCAGATCAACCTCTTTAGGTCCATCAATAGCTATTTTGCCTAAATCTTGTTTAGTAGAATTGTTGTCCGTTAATGTTACTGGAGTTACGGCACCATTAAAAGTCAATGTGGAAGTATCTGATTTCGACCACGAAGAGTTATTATTTACCGTTAAATTACCTCCTATATTCAATATTGGGTCATTTGTAGTCCAGTTGACAGTTACCGGATTAGTACCGTTTCCAATTGTTAAATTTCTAGTCGCTAGGGTACCTGTACTTAATGTATATGTTGGACCACCTGCAGCAGAGGGTTGTAAATTTAGGTGATAATAAGTTTCCGCTTGTATATTTGTATTTGATGCAGAGTTGAATGTGATAGTTGAAGTATCTTCGTTTAAAGTGCCCGCTACTACAAAAGGTGTCGCATCTCCTTTGATAGTTATCGTGTTTCCATCCGCGGTAAATGTAGCTCCAGTAGGAATTTCGAAGTCATTTACTGTTACATTTCCTGTATTATCAGATGCTGAACGGTAAGTATTCCCAGTTTTAATATACAATTCAGCAAGTGGCTTACTTGTTTCTACCATGGTCAGATCGTTTGTTCCGTCAATTTCATGAAAAACATCTTCATCTCCTGAAACACTATTATCATATTGACTAAGGTTTACATTAGTTATGGTTCTATTATCCGAATTTCCTATAGAAAGTCTTTGCGCTACCAGCTCTACGCCTCCAATGTCACCTGTCCCATCATAAGTTGTGACTGCAACTGCTTCGTCAGTTTCACCTGCTCCATCAATAAATATTGTGATAACATCATTAATTTGTGGTTGTAATATACCGCTAATAGTCCATGTACCCGCTACTGTAGTCTGAGTTTGAGCTTGTAAACTACCATTAACTGCTACTCTTAATGTTCCTGTATCCGTACAATTTGTGGATTGATTTTCCTGTTTACATGTCCCTGAAATATTAATAGTTGTCGGCGGTGAGTAAGTAATCACTACCTTCCCATTGGCTCCCGCTCCACCAGCATTACCTGAAACTGAAAGATTACCACCTCCCCCACCTCCACCTCCGGGTAGACTTCCATTAGTTCCTGCTGCAGAAGAATTTCCACCTGCTCCGCCATTACCACCGTTCGTGGGAGCTGTAGCACCAGCGCCACCTGTGCTTCCTGAACTATTATTGCCGTTATTTCCGTTCGCTGCAGTTCCGGCTGAACTTCCACCGCCTCCTCCACCCAGAGGCTGGATAAGACCTTTTATTTCCAAAGTTCTTGCTCTCCAACCCAAAGAAGTCCCTCCTACTGCAACGTTGGTATCGGACCAGGAAGAAACACCACCATTGGTATCATGACCAGCAATCTCGTTAGTGGCATTTACGAAAGTAGATCTGGAAACCATTCCAGAAGGGGGATTTTGTAAATCAGTGTCTACACTCCTGTGGCCAGCAAAACCTGCTACCCAGGAAGAACCGTCAGTTACCTGTAATGTAAGAGCGGGATATGTTACTGTAGTACTTGCGGCACCAGTATCTGCATTCGCTCCATATCCGGCATGGTTACGATAGACATGTACTGATACACCAGTGGCATTTGTCCATGTACCAGAAGCCTCTGAAGAACTTGCCGCAACTTTATACCCTATTATACTGGAATTTGTATTGGCTCCGCTTCCACTTCCCCATACCCTCCAGTTCTCCGCTGTAGGAATAGAAGGCGCAGAGTTATTTCCATCCCGATAAGCAAAACCTACTAATAAATCCCCCGCCTGATGCGTAGGCATGGTAACACTGGTAACACCCGTTGCAGAAGATACGTAAGTCAGTGCCGTAGAGCTTTTAACTGCTTTAATTTCCACAACCCAAGAATACCATCTGCTACTAGCATTAACAGACACATTAGTAGAAGTCCATGAAGATACACCCCCGTTAGTATCATGCCCTGCCGACTCGCTCCCGGCGAAAGTTCGATTAATCATTCCGGATGGAGCTTGTTCTAAATTTGTAGCAGTTTTATGCCCGCCTAAAGCAGCAACCCAGGACGATCCGTCTGTTACAGACAATGACAAGGCGGGATAATTTATCTGGTTACTGTTTCCGGTATTACCCAGCCATATCCCAATACCTGCATGACCCCTATATACTTCTACTACAACCTCTGTGGCTCCGACCCATGTTCCTGAAACTTCGGAAGAATTACTGGCCACCTTATACGCCAGAATTGCTGAAGTTGCATTAGCTTCAGCAGCAGTTCCTAATACCATCCAGCCAGCAGCAGGTACGGTTGGTAGTGTAATACTATCATCTCTAAATGCCATAATCATAATCAGGTCTCCTTTTTGATGCGTAGGCAGTGCTACAGAGGTAGCAGCCGCCGAGGCAGCACCAACATAAGTAATTCCTTGGTACCCACTCCCTCCATTTCCTCCGGAGTAAGAAAGATCTGCTGAACCATTAGTTGTCCCACCAGAAGCTCCAATGCTGCCTGTGGCGCCTGTTCCCCCTGAAGCTGTCGTTGCACCCGTATTAGCACTAAATGAAGAATTTCCACCATTACCTCCATTTCCTCCATTAGCAGCACCAGCAGCGCCCCCGCTTCCTACAACCGCATTATAGCTCACACTCGGAGTAACTGCCACAACTTTCTTCGAATATGCTCCTCCACCAGCTCCTCCCCCGGGTAACCCGTAAGTTCCACCTTGACCTCCACCACCTCCTCCCCAAGTCTCAATAGTCAGCGAAGTTACCCCCGCAGGAACAGTCCAGGAATTAGTTCCAGGTGTCGTAAAAACTACCTGTTCATCAGCATCCCCTGCAATCTGCCAAGATCTTGATCCAACATACTCCCCTACTTTAACCGGTCCTAATAAATACAATTCTGGGCTTATGTCAGGAGCGTCAAACTCATATTCTAGTATCGTACTCTCTCCAGCGGATAACTCAACATCCCATTTAATAATTCGATAATCTCCATCAACTTCTGATTTCATATCAATTAGGAAACTCTCAGGGACTTTCTCAATTACTTGACCTTTGAACCCATCCACCGCCATTACCTTTAATATGAATTTGTAAGGAACAAAAGGATAAATACGTGTTGGTCCTATTCTTTCCACAATAATTCTTGGACTTTCAACAACCTGAAACACGTCTTCAATTTGATATTCATTTCCATTATTTTTGAGTGATAAGGTATATTCACCAACCTCTTCAACTTGAAAATATGATGAATAATCCGCTACATCTGTAACATTATTTCGATCGCACTTACCACTTCTCTCTATGTCTAGATCGTCAGTCACACCTGATGGATATCTAATTGTCAAAGTCATATCTGCATCACAAATTGTGTGCCCATCATTTCTTAAAGAGGCCAACTGGATATGTGCAGTCTCACCTGGAGAATATTCGGATTTATTTGTGTTGATTGCAAGTACCCCGTAAGCAAATCTGGCTTGACTCTCATAGTATACTCCCTTATTGAACAAAGAGAGCTTAGCCCTGTATTCCCCTGGTGGTAATACCTCGGGTGTTACATTTACTGTAAAAGTATTATCATCAATTTTATCAATTTCAAATTCGGGTTCTATTTCATTCCCTAGATAATCTTCAATTATCAACCGAACATCTTCTTTCGTAGGGGAAATTAAAGGTTTTACTAAGCTACTTAAATTATTAATACTATTCGTACTGGCAAAATTGAAATCAAATTTTAATTTACCGTCCTCATTGCCAGAAAGACTTAAGAATTCAGCCTCTGTAGTCTCAACTCTCACGAGTTTAAGTTTATACAATTGAGATTGGACGAAAAATAGCGACACAAAAATTACAGCCAGGATAATGTAATGTTTTATGGTAAAACTATTGCTGATTATCTTCACACGCTTTTGGAATTGATAGATTTCTTCTGTAAGTCGTGAGATCGAATTTTTAATTTTACTTTTTAAATTTGAAGTGCTCGGAATTCGAAGCCTATTGAAATTATTCAAGCGAGTTTTAATACCATCCATTCTTTCAGATGTTATTGCTTGAATTACGGTAATTAGGTGTTTAAATTTATGGATGTAAAATATTTTCTCATCCTTCCTAAATACATAATACTTGTATTTATTAAATTTTAGCCGAAAGGCTACTTGCATATGGCCACCGAGGTATCGCTTGAAGAAAGCTGTGGAGGTTGTCGTGACTAATGAAAAATTATAAATAATATTTAATCGAACTCTGGAAATTATAATTAAGATTAATGGGAGGACTTTTGCGTTTATCCTCCTTAAATATTCTCTGACAGTTTTATAATACCTTAAAAATATTCCAAACAAACGTTCTGATAATGTTTTCAGTCTTTTTGATAGGTACTTTTTGTCCAACAGAAAACGACCTGGCAGTTTTGTGTAATGAAAATCTGACAGACCTAACCTCATGCGCAAAACATGAAATTGTCGCTTAATATTTCTACTATGCAATTGAATATTTATTACCTCAATAATAGTCTAGATAAATTCGGAGTAGATGTCTACCTCCGCGGTTTGCCATGAGGAATACCACACCCCGAGGTCATCCCGTGGCTTGACCACAGGATCCCGTTTCACCAATAAGTTTGATATAGCGGGCATACGGGACACCGGACCGCACTTGTCGACACGGAAAGAAGACGAAAATCCACAATTATTTCAGAATATCCAAATACAATTCACTATGAAAACCTACTTCATTTGCATCTCCGCAAACAGAAAAAATGAGGTCCTCTACACTGGAGTTACAGACAACTTGATCCGCAGAATCTATGAACACAAACACAAGATAAAATGCAAGTTCTCAGCAAAGTACAATGTTAACAAGTTAATTTATTATGAAACTCACTTCAACGCGATGACAGCTATTCATAGAGAAAAGCGATTAAAAGAGTGGAAGAGAGTCTGGAAAATCAAACTTATCGAAAAATCGAATCCCTTGTGGGAGGACTAGTACGAATCGATAACGTACTGACAAAGTATACGGGATTCCTTGCTTAAAGCACGTAAAGACCTCAGG